>Ga0206816_1004_pt1 | contig 71662 bp, 62 predicted proteins | sample Alteio_BWOrgCont_88_FD_152866 | JGI IMG/M metagenome (GOLD analysis project Ga0206816, IMG submission 152866) | Enriched cells from forest soil in Barre Woods Harvard Forest LTER site, Petersham, Massachusetts, United States -... | ecosystem: Environmental > Terrestrial > Soil > Temperate forest >... | reverse complement strand
CCGTCCACTTGCAGCGCCGGCGCACCCCCACAGGCGGCTAAACATTCCACTTCTTTTAAGGTAAACCGACCGTCTTTTGTAGTTTCACCAAAACCTATATTTAAACGTTCTTTTAAATGAGCCACGATGGTATCGCAACCACACAGCATGCAGGATACATTGGTGCAGACATCAATACGGTATTGACCGGTAGGCTCCAAATTAAACATGGAATAAAACGTGGCCACTTCATACACTGCAGACTGTGGCATCTGTAAATAATCCGCTACGGCATTCATCATAGGCAGGCTCAACCAGCTTTCCTGATTTTGCACAATAGTCAATGCTGCGATCACCGCAGAAGATTTTTTCTCCGGTGGAAATTTATTTACCCAAGCATCAATGTCTAGACGCATTTTGGGTGTTAATTCAAATGTTGCAAATTGTTCCATTAGCGATCAATTTCCCCAAAAACAATATCTTGTGTACCGATTAACGTGACGACGTCTGCTAACATATGACCTCTAGACATTTCATCCATGGCGGCTAAATGCGCAAAACCTGCCGCACGAATTTTCATGCGATACGGTTTATTCGCCCCATCAGAAACTAAATAAATACCAAATTCACCTTTAGGATGCTCGACCGCGGCGTAAGCTTCACCCATGGGGACACAATACCCTTCAGTGAATAATTTAAAATGATGAATTAAGGCTTCCATGTCTTTTTTCATCACTTCACGTTTAGGCGGGACGACTTTATAATCATCTGCAATCACCGGCCCGGGATTATTGCGCAACCACGTCACGCACTGGCGAATAATCGCATTCGATTGGCGCATTTCCTCAACCCGCACCAGATAACGATCATAACAATCGCCCTCTTTACCTATGGGTATGCCAAAATCCATGCGATCATAAACCGCATACGGTTGTTTTTTCCGCAAATCCCACGCAAGACCGCTACCGCGTAGCATGGGACCGGTAAAACCTAATTGTAGCGCACGTTCTAATGTGACCACACCAATACCCACGGTGCGTTGTTTCCAAATGCGATTATCGGTTAATAAGGTTTCATAATCATCCACACATTTAGGAAAACGTTCTGTAAAATCCCAAATAAAATCTAATAATGAGCCCTGACGATTCGCATTCCGCCGCGCCAATTCTTTTTTCGGCCATTGTGCCGCTGAATATTGTGGCATGTTGTCGGGCAGATCCCGATACACTCCACCCGGGCGATAATAATTCGCATGCATCCGTGCGCCACTTGCGGCTTCATAGCAATCAAGGAGATCTTCACGTTCACGAAACGTGTATAACAACACGCTCATCGCGCCCACATCTATTGCATGCGCGCCTAACCAGAGCAAGTGATTTAAAATCCGGGTAATTTCATCAAACATCACGCGGATATACTGCGCACGGATGGGCACGTCCATGTTTAATAATTGTTCAATCGCGCGCACATAAGCATGCTCGTTACACATCATGGAGACATAATCGAGTCTATCCATGTAACCTATATTTTGATTAAACGGTTTGGTTTCTGCTAATTTTTCTGTGGCACGATGCAGTAAACCGACATGCGGGTCGGCACGCATCACGGTTTCACCATCGAGCTCTAACACGAGACGTAATACCCCGTGGGCCGCAGGATGTTGCGGGCCAAAGTTCATGGTGTAATTACGGATATGGGGCATGGCTTATTCCTTACGGTTCATATCGACTGTCATCGCGGATCACTTTGGGCACTAAGACCCGTGGTTCGATGCTGACCGCCTGGTAAATCACACGTTTAGTCTGCGGATCATAACGCACTTCCACATGACCGCTTAAAGGAAAATCTTTACGGAACGGATGACCAATAAATCCATAATCGGTGAGTAAGCGGCGCAGGTCCGGATGGCCATCAAATAAAACCCCAAATAAATCGAAGGCTTCCCGCTCATACCATTGTGCACTGGCCCAAATCGGTAACACAGAGGGCACAATTAAATAAGGTTCGGGGGCAAACGTACGCAGCCGTAAACGAAAATTATGTTCAACGGATAATAAATGATATACGACAGCAAACCGCGGCTTAGTCCAGGTCGACTCGCCATGCACTTCAACGCCACGGCTAAAACCTGTAGTAGTCGCTTGATCCGTGACCCAGGTATCACAGCCGTAGGTTAAATAATCCACGACACATAAATCCATCAGCTGCGCAAATTTAAACAAGGCGTCATCCCGCAACTTATGACAAACGTCCAGGAGTTGATTCGGCAAAACCTCTAAGGTTAATTCATTTCCGGCTAAAATAAGCGGGGAATCAGGAAAGTGCTGCTGCAGATTGTCTTGCAATGCCTGTACTGTCACTTCAGCTACTCCTGCCGCGCAATGGTATTCGTGCGTTGAATTTTCTTTTGCAATTGAATAATGCCATAGACCAAAGCTTCGGCTGTGGGCGGGCAACCGGGGACATAAATATCAACGGGAATAATCCTGTCACACCCGCGCACGACGGAATAAGAATAATGGTAATAACCGCCGCCATTGGCACACGATCCCATGGAGATCACCCATTTTGGGTCGGCCATTTGGTCGTAAACTCTGCGGATTGCCGGCGCCATTTTGTTGCATAACGTGCCGGCAACAATCATGACATCGGATTGCCGGGGGCTCGGTCTAAACATCACGCCTAATCTATCGAGATCATAACGCGAGGTCGCCGCTTGCATCATTTCAACGGCACAACAAGCTAAACCAAAGGATACCGGCCACAATGAACCCGTGCGTGCCCAGTTAATGAGGCTATCGAGTGAAGTGGTCACAAAACCTTGTTTGAATATACCTTCTATTCCCACTCCAGTGCCCCTTTTTTCCATTCATAAATAAAGCCAATGACCAGTAACCCTAAAAATATCATCATGCCCCAAAATGCAGCAGCGCCCATACTATCAAACACGATGGCCCAAGGAAATAAAAATGCGATTTCTAAGTCGAAAATGATAAATAAAATAGCGACCAGGTAAAAGCGCACATCAAAGGGCATACGCGCATCTTCAAAGGCTTCAAATCCGCATTCGTAGGGAGAATTTTTTTCCGCGCTGGGGTGACGCGGACCGAGGATAAAGCCTAGGACGAGTGGCACCACACCAAATAAAATCCCAAGCATAATAAATAAAAGAATAGGTAAATAATTTGCGATCATGATAGCCTTTCATTGATGCTCTGCGCACGAAACAAGTCAGTTCATTATAACCCTAAAATACAATATGCCGAAGGCGGGACTCGAACCCGCACAGCCTAAGCCACCACCCCCTCAAGATGGCGTGTCTACCAATTCCACCACTTCGGCGTTAAACCTTAATTTGTAGGAACACTTTCCTTTGTAGGTGCAGCTTCGGGTGCTGGAACAACTTCTGGCGCTGGAGCAAGCTCGGGCAAAGGCTCACGCTCAGGCGCAACGGTCGGCTGTTCCGGCACAGTCATTAACACCGGCACCTCAGGCGAAATTTCAGTTTCCGTGGGCAACGCACTGGGGATGAGTTCTTGTTGCATTTGCCGTGATTTTTGCGAAGCTAAATAACCCAAACTTAAACTGGTGATGAAGAAAAAAGTAGCCAGTATTCCCGTACTGCGAGAGAGTACGTTGCTTGCGCCTGGGGTACTCAATAAAGTTTCCGTCGCGCCGCCAAATGCTGTGCCCATGCCGCCGCTTTTGCCTTGTTGCAATAACACTAAGCCAATTAATAGCACGGCTAAGATCACGTGGATAATTAAAATAAATTCATACATAGTTATAACGCCTTATTTACTCAATTGATTGGCAATATTCGCCATTTGTGCGAAAACCTCAGGTTTTAATGCAGCGCCCCCAATCAAGGCACCATCAATATGGGCTTGTAACAAAAACGTGGCGATATTTTCTGCATTCACACTACCGCCATATAAAATACGCAGGTTTTGCGCAAGGGTGACATCATACCCTGCAACACATGAGCGTATCAACTCGTGTACCGCATTGGCCTCAATAGGGGAGGCCGCGTGCCCCGTCCCTATCGCCCAAATCGGCTCATAAGCGATGACTAATTGCTCAATAGATTCAGTAGGTAAACTATCTAAAACGGCGCGCACTTGCGATAGCACGATGTCTTGAGTTTCACCTTGTTGCTTTTGCTGCGCATTTTCCCCGACACATAAAATAGGAATAAGCCTTGCGGCCTGCGCCTGGGCACATTTTGCGGCAATTAACGCATCCGTTTCTGCACAATACATCCGCCTTTCGGAGTGGCCAATAATAACATAAGTGCAAGCCAATTGGCTAAGCATCTGGGCAGAAATTTGTCCGGTATAAGCGCCTGCCGTCTTGTCACTGACATCTTGCGCGCCATAAGCGATAGCGGTGCTTGAAAATAAAACCTGCGCCTGGAGTAAAAAAACAAACGGTGGACAGAGGGCCAGTTCAACATTCGGGTAAGCCTGAGCGCTTAAGCCCTGCTGCATGGCGGTAAGCAAAGCCAGATCGCCATTCATTTTCCAGTTTGCAACCAGTAGCGGTGTGCGCATAGTCATTCCTTCAGTCGCTTAAATTTCGGAAGTTTAACATAGGATGGAGCAGAAAAAATGGTTAGATCGATAAAAAGCTTAATTTAAACCTAAAGCTATGGCTTGGCGATGGGTTGTTGACTTGGGACGCAATGTGAATCCATCTCGGTGCAACGCTACAGCATCATTAAATGCTCGAGTAAACGTTGCCTCTGTCGGTGGATTTTCAATTAAATTCTGAAATGCGTTAATTTTATGCTGGCTCTCATCGGTACCTGCATCATGTGATGCTTTAATACGGCAAACTTGGCTCTGCAAAAATAATTTTTTGGCCTCAATTCCTTTTGCATCAATTCCAGTCAATGTGCATACCGTCGCAAATCCCAATGTTTGTACAATGTCCTGTAGTCCTTGAGCTTGCATGAAATCGGTTATCGGCATGATGGGATCATTGATAGACTTTGAAGCAAGCAAGCGGCTTGCCGCTGTCATTTTTTCTTTTAAGGGCAGCAGTGCTTCAAGACATTGCGTATTCTCAAAGAATGGCATCTCTAATTTTTGAATCGACTGTATTTTGCTTTCAACTCGACAAATTTGGCTCTGCAACAATAAGGCCCTTCCCTCTACACTGTTAGGCGCTTTATCGGCTAATTGACAAACCGTCTCAAATCCTAATAACTCCACAATATGATGTAATTTTTTAGCGCCTATAAAATCTTCATAGCTTAGGGCAAAAGGATTGGAAGCGTGCGCTTTCATTTGCGTGTTAAGCTTGAGCACTTTTTTGGCCAAGTCGTTATTCGTGCTACCTGGATTAATATCCCCTGAAAGTAGCAATTGTTTCATCAAACCATTGCTCATGGCTGCTGCCACCACAGAAAAGTTAAATTCACTTTCTTGCGGCTTAAAGTCAAATTCTTCCGTGTATTTAGCTTTAGGGACTAACACCGCAAGTAGTGCTAATAAGAAGGAAGAAAGTCCACGATATTCCTGAAAGAAGCGCTCATAGCGTTCAAAAGGGACCTGCTGAAATGCGCGATAGAAAATGGCGTTAAAAAAATCATTATGTTGTGCGGCACTAAAAGTTGCAAAATGTGTTGCCATTCTCGCGCAGCAGGCTAATGCTATCTGCTCATTATGCGGCGTAAGTTGTCCCTGTTCTATAGCGTGTATGCCATAACTCAAATAATCTTGACTAGGGAAAATACCTTTTTTAATCAGCGCAACGGCTAGATTTGTTTTGTCAGGTGAGTTTTGAGCAGCGATTTCAGATGCTCTCTCACGTACCGTAAGCTTCATGAGACGACGCTCGGGTATTTTATCCACAGCAAGCGTCGCGCCCGCTTCAATCAAATTTAATGCGGTAGCGTAATTTTTCTGCTGCATCACATAGGCTAACGGCGTTAAGTCATTAGGCATCTTGTAAGACATCAATGGTTTTAAATCAGGATCTTGCAATGCAGCGTCTACAGACGCAGAAACATCCCTCCCAGTCTCTAGATTTTTTGTAAAATCATTCCATTTATTTGTAATCGCTGTGACTTGAGCCTCTAAATCCTTAGGAAATTTATTAAGCAGCGTCTCAAGCTGGATATTCTCTTCTGGAGTTAAATTACTGCAATTCAATAAAATATTAAGATAATTTTTCGCGCGTATCGACAGCGCATCGAACTCTGATAATAATGGATCGACTGATTCAGTACTCATCAGCTTTTGATAAAATTCCCAGCCCTGTTGCGTGTGCGTCTGGGTAGGATCTTGCTTGAGATAATGTTCATAAACCCTATTATCACGACACAACACAGGTTGACTGACTACTGCAGGTTTTAAGATCTCATCAACCGGCACCCCTTCATCATGTGCAATCGTTTCCGCAATTTCTTTACAGAGCTCATTAATAGGACTTTTTTTAAAATGGTCATCATCGGCTTGCGTAGTTTGAATGTGCGTCCAGCGGATCTTTAAAAATCGCTTCAAAGCGACTGCTGTATCGGCTTGATACGCAGCCCAATTAAAATGCTCCCCCCAATGATAAGCGCCGCGTGATTTTTTAAAAATAAGTTGAAGGGCATTTAAGGAAATGCGATATTCATCATTAAGGGCTTTCGTATCTACAGTGAGCGAAGAATCAACGGTTATCTGCTCAGGAAGGTTGCTCGGTAACGTTTCTTCGTTACTCACGAGCACCTGGAGCACACCTGCCTCATTAACCGTTAAACGTTGTAGCAAACGCCCGTAACGCCCGGTGCTCTGAATGCTGTCTAGATCCCATTTCATAACGGACTCACTTAAGTGAAAATAATAAGCATATTAAGCTAGTTAAATTAGACTGTCAACGCAGTCTAATTCCTTGATTTCTAAAGGATCAGATTACGCTTGAATCGTGGCACAAAGCCTGTGAGCAATCTTTTGGATATTATCGCGCTCTAGTCCTTCGACCATCACCCGCACTAAAGGCTCGGTACCGGAGCAGCGCACTAGCACCCTTCCGGTATTACCCAATTCCTGCTCGGCATCACGAATTGCGTTTTGAACTGTCTCGTTTTGAAGTGGATCGTATTTGTGACTGAGGCGTACATTCATAAGCGTTTGTGGAAAATACAACAAGTCTTCTGAAAGCTCGGCTAGTTTTTTTTGCTGCGCGATGGTTACGGTTAAGACTTGGAGTGCGGCAATAATGCCATCGCCGGTCGTGGTTTTATCTAAACATAAAATATGGCCTGAGGGCTCGCCGCCTAATTGCCAGCCTTGCTGACGCAATAATTCCAGCACAAACCGATCGCCCACTTTGGCGCGAAGAAACGGGATCTGTAAGGCTTGTAGACTACGCTCTAAACCAAAATTGCTCATCAAGGTCCCGACCACGCCTTGAGTACCTTTTCGGTACTTGGCTAAAATATAAAGCATGCGATCGCCATCTACTAGGTTACCCTGATGATCAACCATAATGACGCGATCGCCATCGCCATCAAATGCAATCCCAAGATCGGCCTTGGTTTCAAGCACTTTTTGCTGCAACTGTTGAGGGGCAATCGAGCCCAATCCAGCATTGATATTTAAGCCATCGGGGGTTGCGCCGATACTGATGACTTCTGCGCCTAACGTTTGAAATAAGGGTGGAGCGATATGATAAGTGGCGCCATTTGCACAATCCAGCACGATTTTTAAACCGTCTAATCGCACATCACACGACTTTGCACAAAATTCTTGGTATTGACTCTGGGCTTGCATCACACGATGCGCTTTACCGAGTTTATCAGAAGATACTGTTTTAATGGGTTGTGATAATTGCGCTTCAATGGCAAGCTCAACGTCATCGGATAATTTACCGCCGGCTTCGCAGAAGAATTTAATGCCATTATCAGTGTAAGGATTGTGTGAGGCGCTGATAACGATCCCTGCGATTGCGCCGGTTTTTTGCGCTAAGTACGCAATGCCAGGCGTCGGCATCACGCCTAATAAACCCACATTAACGCCAGCCGCTGATAAGCCCGCCTCTAATGCAGATTCAAACATGTAACCGGAGATGCGGGTATCTTTACCAATCAATACCGTATGGGTGCCATTATTCGCAAACACAGTGCCTGCTGCAAAGCCCAAATGCAACATAAATTCAGCAGTGATGGGGAAGTCCCCTACGCGTCCGCGGATACCGTCGGTACCGAAATAGTGTTTAGTATTCATTACTCTCCTGTAAGGCCACCGCATTGAGTATGTCCAGCGCATCGCGTGTTGCGCCCACATCATGGACACGGATAATGTCTGCGCCATATTGCGCGGCTAAAACCGCTGCAGCCAGACTGCCAGCCAAACGCTCATGGAGAGGTTTGCCGGTTGCAACGCCTATCCACGCTTTGCGTGATAATCCGACTAATATCGGGCATTGTAATTCTTTAAATTTTTTTAAACCGCGTAATAATTGTAAATTATGTTCATAGGTTTTACCAAAACCAAATCCGGGGTCAATAATAATTTGTTCTCGTTTAATCCCGGCACTGACACATGTGCTAATGCGCTGTGCGAAAAAATCATAAATCTCTTGCACCACATCATGATAGCGCGGATCTTGCTGCATGGTTTGCGGCTCACCTTGCATATGCATTAAACATACCGGTACGGATAAAGCTGCTGCCGTTGTCTGTGCATCTTCCCCACGCAAGGCGTTGACGTCATTAATCATCGTTGCGCCCGCATGAATAGCCGCGCGCATGACTTCTGCGTGCCGAGTATCGATGGATAAAGGACTATCGATGCGCTTACGTAATGCTTCGATAACGGGGATCACCCGATCGAGCTCTTCTTGGATAGAAATGGGGACCGCTCCCGGATGCGTTGATTCTCCGCCGATGTCAATAATGTCAGCGCCTTCTTGGTGCAGGGTTTCTGCGTGAACAATCGCTTTATTGAGCGTATCAAAACATCCCCCATCAGAAAAAGAATTAGGGGTAACGTTGAGGATCCCCATGATTTTGGGTGTGTGTGGGGATGTATTAGGAGAAGATTTATTCATTATTTTGGGATTTTTCCTGCTATACGCAAAGAATTTGCCCCCTTTGTAAAGGGGGCAAGCATAAAAAAAGGAAAGGTGAGAAGTTACGCACTACTCAATCTCACATTAATTTACTTCACCGGCTTACCTTCAGCCTGATCATCAGGAATACTGGGCTTGTCTTCCGTTGAAACCACTACGGTATTATCTGTACCGTGTGGATGATTCGTATCTGGCACATCCCAACCTTCCGGTTCGCGCGGCGGTCTGCCTTCCATAATGTCATTAATTTGATCGCTATTGAGCGTTTCATATTTTAACAACGCTTCCGCCATCAAATGTAATTTATCTTTATGCGACACTAATACTTCTTTTGCAATCGCATACGCTTTATCAATGATCACGCGCACTTCTTGATCAATCGTATGCACAGTTTCATCTGAAATTTCTTTATGCTGCGCCATCGAGTGTCCTAGAAACACTTCTCCTTGTTCTTGACCATACGCAAGCGGACCTAATTTATCGGATAAGCCCCACTTGGTGACCATATTGCGTGCAAGTTCAGTGGCTCTTTCAATGTCATTTGAAGCCCCAGTCGTCACGGCTTGTGGGCCAAAAATAATTTCTTCGGCAATTCGACCGCCAAATAATGAGGCCAGTTGACTCTCGATACGTTGCTTGGTGTAACTGTAACGATCTTCTTCCGGTAAATGCATGGTCACGCCTAGCGCGCGTCCACGAGGAATAATCGTGACTTTATAGACCGGATCATGTTCAGGCACTAAACGGCCTACGATGGTATGACCTGATTCATGGTAAGCGGTGAGTGTGCGTTCTTTTTCACTCATGACCATGGAACGGCGTTCCGCACCCATCATGATTTTATCTTTCGCGCGTTCAAATTCAGCCATATCGACGATGGTTTTATTCGCCCGAGCAGTCAAAAGCGCCGCTTCGTTCACTAAATTTTCTAAGTCTGCCCCTGAGAAACCCGGGGTACCGCGTGCGAGTATCGCGGGATTCACATTGGCTGCTGCGGTGATTTTCTTCATATGAACACGTAAAATTTGCTCGCGACCGCGAATATCGGGTAGGGGCACTACGACTTGACGATCAAAACGACCGGGACGTAATAATGCAGGATCTAATACGTCGGGGCGGTTAGTCGCTGCGATCACAATCACGCCTTCTGTGCCTTCAAAACCATCCATTTCAACGAGTAATTGATTTAAGGTTTGCTCGCGCTCATCATGACCGCCGCCTAAACCTGCACCCCGATGACGCCCAACGGCATCAATTTCATCGATAAAAATAATGCACGGCGCTTGTTTTTTCGCTTGTTCAAACATATCCCGTACGCGGGAGGCGCCCACGCCGACAAACATTTCGACGAAATCAGAACCGGAAATGCTAAAAAACGGCACTTTGGCTTCACCGGCGATGGCTTTAGCCAATAAGGTTTTACCTGTACCTGGGGAGCCTACCATTAATATCCCTTTAGGAATATGACCGCCGACGCGTTGGAATTTTTGCGGATCGCGTAAAAAATCCACCAATTCTGCCACTTCTTCTTTGGCTTCTTCTATCCCTGCCACATCAGCCAACGTGACTTTGATTTGGTCCGGGTTTAATAAGCGCGCTTTACTTTTCCCAAATGAAAACGCACCGCGTCCACCGCCCCCGCCGCCTTGCATTTGGCGCATAAAAAATATCCACACACCAATAAAGAGGATAATCGGAAACCAATTAATAAAAATTTGCATTAATAAACTGGGTTGTTCAGGCGGTTTACCTTGGACATCCACTTTATTATCCAACAAATCACCAATCAGCCCCGGATCATCTAAAGGCATATACGTGGTAAAAGGTTCATTAACACGATTAATACCGTGTATCGTGCGCTCGGTGATCACCACTTGTTTCACATCGCCCCGATAGACCATATTGAGGAATTGTGAATAATCTAACTGTGTGCCAGGGTGTGTGCCAGAGCCGAAGCGGCTAAATACCGAAATTAAAATAATGGCTATCACTAACCACAGTAATACATTTTTCATCATGTCGCTCAAGGTTGTATCCTCATTGTTGATGCTCTATTAGGACTTACGCAAAACGCGCTGCTCGGCGTTAAAAGCCTCCTCAAAATGCTCACATACTCTCTGTATGCTGCGCTTTTTCGGAGGCTTTTGCCTTGATCAGCACGTTTTGCGTAAGTCCTATAATTTGCCTTTATACCCACTCGCTAAAATATACACTTCCCTGGATTGCGCACGTGAGGCTTTAGGCTTAACTACCCGTACTTTATCATATTTTTCTTTGATCGACTGTAAAAATACACTAAATCCGGCCCCTTGAAAGGCTTTAAGTAATAGCCCAGCCCCTTGGGGGAGTAATTCGTCTGCCAAAGCCACGACACTTTGTGCTAAGTGTAGGGTGCGCAAGGCATCTGTGGTAGTCGTGCCCGTTAAATCTGGCGAACAATCAGAAATCACCCAATTGACCGCCCTACCGGCTAAGACTGCGCTTAAGTCATTTATCATGCTATCACTTTCTATGTCGCCTTGCAAAATAATGGCCTGGGGCACGCTTTGCATCGGTGACCTATCCACTGCAACAAGTAGGCCATTTGCGCCTAATTGCTTGGCCAATAACTGGGTCCAACTGCCCGGGGCGGCCCCTAATTCGACCACCACCATGCCTGGACGTAATATGCGGTACTTTTCTTGGATCTCAGCTAACTTAAATCCAGCCCGGGAGCGCTGACCTTCTAACTGCGCGCGCTTCACAAAGGGGTCATTCACATGCTGTTTAAACCACGCGCGGGTACTTTTAACGCCTGACATCGCTACTCCCTAAAAAAATAAAGCAGTGATGACTCATACCTTGGTCATCCTGTAAAAAGAAGGACTTGCCCCCTTTGTAAAGGGGGCCGGCCGCTGCGGCCGGGGGGATTTTAGCAATGTCTGATGTACTTCAAACATCTAAAAATCCCCCCGACGAAACGTCGGCCCCCTTTACAAAGGGGGCAAGCCCCGAGAGATCACAGCGTACGGATAGTCTTTTATACCTGCACCACTTCTTTTGCTGCATTGCGTGCGGCGACGTGTTGATGCAACTGTTGTAAGGCGTACACTTGTTCGCTGATGTCACTGATCAATACCGATAAGGTGGCCTTGGCGCCTGCTATCGTGGTCACATAATGAATTTTATATTGCAGCGCACTGCGGCGAATAGTAAACGAATCACGAATGGCTTGTTTGCCTTCCGTGGTATTAATGATGAAATTAATTTGATTACTTTTTATCATATCGACAATATGCGGGCGACCTTCACGCACTTTATTAACCGGCGTACAGGTAATGCCTGCTGCCTTCAAGGCGCGCGCAGTGCCGTGCGTTGCAACAATTTCAAAACCAAGTGCTTGTAATTGTGCCGCAATAGCGACTGCATGCGATTTATCGGCATCGCGCACACTGATAAACGTGCGTCCGACTTTAATCAAAGGCATGCCGGCGGCAATTTGTGCTTTGGCGTAGGCTTGCATAAACGTATTGCCTACGCCCATCACTTCGCCGGTGGATTTCATTTCTGGGCCTAATATCGGATCGGTACCTAAAAAGCGATCAAACGGAAATACCGGTGCTTTCACCGCAAAATAAGGCAATTCCAGCATTTTATCTAAGCCTTGATCTTTAAGGCTTTGCCCCATCATGCACCGTGCGGCGACTTTGGCAAGCGGCACACCGATGGTTTTTGAAACAAAGGGCGTTGTGCGTGAAGCTCTGGGATTGACTTCTAAAATATAAATTTTGTCATTTTGAATCGCAAATTGGGCATTAATTAAACCTACGACCTGTAAACGTTTGGCAAGTCTTGTGATTTGATCAATAATTTGTGCTTGTACCGCTGCGCTTAATTGGTGCGGCGGCAAAGCACAAGATGAATCGCCAGAATGCACACCGGCTTGCTCGATATGCTCCATAATGCCGCCAATAAAAACTTGCTGGCCATCACAAATCGCATCGACATCGACTTCTATCGCATGATCTAAAAATTTATCCAGTAATACTGGCGAATCATTGGAGACTAAAACCGCTTGGGTTAAATATTCACGTAATTCATTTTCGTTGTAGACGACTTCCATCGCGCGCCCGCCCAACACATAAGAGGGACGTACCATTAAGGGATAAGTGATGAGTTGTGCGCATTTAAGCCCCGCTTCTAGTGTCGTCACGGTTTTATTGGGAGGCTGATGTAATTGTAATTCTTCCACTAATTGGCTAAAGCGTTCGCGATCTTCGGCTCTATCGATGGCATCAGGCGAGGTCCCTAATATGGGTACGCCTGCTTTTTCTAGTGCACGCGCCAGTTTTAAGGGTGTCTGACCGCCGTATTGCACAATCACGCCCATGGGTTTTTCGATGCGGACAATTTCTAATACGTCTTCAAGGGTCACGCCTTCAAAATATAAGCGATCTGAAACATTATAATCGGTTGATACCGTTTCGGGATTGCAATTGACCATGATGGCTTCATAGCCGGCTTCACGTACCGCTTGCGCCGCGTGTACGCAGCAATAATCAAATTCTATGCCTTGGCCGATTCGATTGGGGCCGCCACCTAAGACCATGATTTTTTTTCGGTGACTTGGGCGCGCTTCACAAAATTGCTCATAAGTAGAATATAAATAGGCCGTGTCGGTTGCAAATTCTGCACTACAAGTATCGACCCGTTTATAAACAGGATGCACGTTTAAGTCATAACGTTGGGTGCGCACGTCCTCTTCAGAAATTGACCAGAGCTGCGCCAAATGCCGGTCGGAAAAACCTTTGCGCTTAAACGATCTTAAGGAAGCCGCCGTCAGCGTTTTAACATCTATGGTTTTAATCTGCGATTCAATCGCGACCAAATCTTCAACTTGGCTTAAAAACCAAGGATCAATCCCCGACCAGGTGTGCAGATCTTCACACGTGCAGCCATAACGAAACGCATCAGCAATATAAAGCAAACGATCCGGCCCTGGGGTAGTAATACACGAAATTAAAAAATCTTTATCGACCGTCGCCAAATCTAATTGTGCATTGAGGCCCGCATGGCCCACTTCTAAACTGCGTAGCGCCTTTTGTAAGGATTCTTGAAACGTACGCCCCATCGCCATCACTTCGCCCACCGATTTCATTTGGGTGGTGAGTTTTGCATCCGCGCCTGGGAATTTTTCAAAGTTAAACCGCGGGATTTTGGTGACGACATAATCTATCGTCGGTTCAAATGAAGCAGGCGTTTTGCCTTGCGTGATTTCATTTTTTAATTCATCTAAGGTGTAACCTACCGCAAGTTTTGCGGCAATTTTAGCTATCGGAAAACCGGTTGCTTTTGATGCGAGCGCAGAGGACCGTGAAACCCGCGGATTCATTTCGATGACCACAAGCCGCCCGTCTTTAGGGTTCACGGCAAATTGCACGTTTGATCCACCGGTATCTACGCCAATTTCCCGCAAAACTTTTATCGCGGCATCGCGCATGATTTGGTATTCTTTATCGGTCAGTGTTTGCGCAGGGGCTACCGTAATGGAATCACCGGTATGCACGCCCATGGCATCAATGTTTTCTATCGAGCAGACGATGATACAATTATCTTTGGTATCGCGCACCACTTCCATTTCAAATTCTTTCCAACCGATGACAGATTCTTCAATCAATAATTCATGGGTCGGCGATAATTCCAAACCCCGCTCACAAATGTCAATAAATTCTTCACGGTTATATGCAATGCCGCCGCCCGTGCCGCCCAATGTGAATGAGGGACGAATGATAGTGGGATAGCCTAAACGCACTTGCACTTGCAAAGCTTCTTCAAGGCTATGCGCAATGGCAGACTCTGGCGTTTGCAGACCAATTTTATGCATGGCTTGACGAAACTTATCTCTGTCTTCTGCTTTATCAATGGCCGTGCGGTTTGCGCCGATTAATTCGACGTGGTATTTTTCTAAAATGCCGTGTTTGGCTAAATCCAAAGCGGTATTCAGTGCAGTTTGACCGCCCATAGTCGGTAAAATCGCATCGGGTTTTTCTATGGCAATGATCCGCGCCAACACTTCGTAATTAATGGGCTCAATGTAAGTGACATCGGCATAATCCGGATCCGTCATGATGGTCGCAGGATTAGAGTTCACCAAAATAATCCGATACCCTTCTTCTTTTAACGCTTGGCAGGCTTGCGTGCCCGAGTAATCAAATTCACAGGCCTGCCCGATAACAATAGGGCCTGCGCCGATGATTAAGATACTTTTGATGTCGGTACGTTTGGGCATAATCAAGTCACCTTGGCGTTAGCATGCGCGTGCATGCGCGTAACAAATTCAGCAAATAAGGGAAAAACATCGTGCGGCCCGGGGCTTGCTTCGGGATGTCCTTGGAAGGCAAAGGCATTGTAGTGCGTGTGAGCAATGCCTTGAATCGTATTATCGAATAAAGAGCGGTGCGTAACCGCAAATTCTTTCGGCAAGCTTGCTTCATCTACCGCAAAACCATGGTTTTGGCTGCTAATAAAGACCTGTTTGGTATTGATGTCTAACACCGGGTGATTGGCGCCATGATGGCCGAATTTCATTTTAAACGTTTGTGCCCCACAAGCGAGCGCCAAAAGTTGATGGCCTAAACAAATGCCGAAAATAGGCATGTCTTGTTTTAATAATTCTTGTATGAGTTGGATGGCCTGGGTGCAAGCCGCAGGATCCCCGGGGCCATTGGATAAAAACACGCCATCGGGTTGATGCGCAATAATGTCTTGATAACTGCTATTGCCGGGTAATACGGTGACGCGACAGCCCGCGCTGACTAGGCAGCGCAGGATATTGCGTTTCATGCCAAAATCTAGCGCCACCACGTGAGGGAGATCAGGCGATGCACAGGTTTCTGGGACATTCCAGCGGCCGCTGGTCCACATATAAGGGGCTTTAGTGCTCACCCTGCTGGCCAAATCTTGGCCGATTAATCCTTTAAAGCCGCGCGCTAATTCTAGCGCCCGCGCTTCATCGCTGCCTGTCATAATGCAGGCACCTTGAGCCCCGGTTTCCCGTAAAATATGGGTGAGTTGCCGCGTATCGATATCTGCGATCGCAACCACTTGGTGTTCATTTAAAAAATCAGCTAAAGTTTGGGTCGATCGCCAGTTACTGGTCGCAAGCGATAAGTCACGGATCACTAAGCCTTTTGCCCAGACTTGGCCGGATTCGTTATCGAGGGTATTGGTGCCCACATTGCCGATATGAGGATAAGTTAAGGTGACAATTTGTTCAGCATAAGACGGATCAGTAAGTATTTCTTGATAGCCGGTCATGGCGGTATTAAAAACTATTTCCCCTACTGCGGTGCCTATTTTGCCGATCGCAGTGCCATGAAATACTGTGCCACTCTCTAAGGCGAGTATAGCCGGGTTAGCCAAGATGAACTTCCTTCGTTGATTTTTGGCATTATATCAGGTCTTGGCCTAAGTTCTCTAGTGCTGGATAAGCAAATCCCAGATGCCCGCTAGATTTCAGTGCCTATTTATACAAACTGAGCCGCATTGTCTTGATTTATGAGGACAAATTCCGCTGCTTCCGGGAAAATTTGATAAAATTCATCTAGGGCTGTGCGATGGCGATCCTGTAGAGGCCCCCATGTGACCTGATAAGGTCTAATTAATTTGCCCTCTAAAACAACAAAATCGACTTCGCTATGGGATGATCGCCAGTAATAAACATTTTGGTAGCGTTTTTTTAAACTTAAAAATACTAATATCTCCAAATGTTTGCCCCAATTTTCTCCAATTTTAGTGGTGACGGCTTGATGCAGCGCAGGATCGATAGGATAGAATTTTTTATGTTGTGACAAACGTTTTTTTTCTGAAAAAGCAAAAAATTGACATGTAAATAATAAATAGGCTTGCTCGCACGCTTCTAGATAATGTTGTACGGTCTCCACACTTAAGTGGGTAACAGCAGCTATTTTACGGAAACTGAGCTCTGAGCCACAAGACTCGAATGCCATTTTTGCGACCTGTTTAATGCCATCACTGGATCGCGCTGAAACACGTTGTAATATATCTCTTAATACAATATCGTTAAAATATTCCTGCAATAACTTTTCCCGATCGGCGTAAAAAAGAGCCTTGGGAAACCCGCCCATTTTTAAATAATCATAAATAGTACCTTTTGGGTATACTTCCAAATATTCATGAAAAGAAAAAGGATACAGCTCCACCGTCATATGTCGACCTGTTAATGCACTTGCCAGTTCCCCAGATAAAAGGGCTGAATTTGATCCGCTTAAAACAAAATAATTATTTTGTGGACGTTCAAACTGTGTATGTAACCATTTTTCCCAACCGGACACATGTTGAATTTCATCAAAAAAGAAATAACACGGCGCGTGCGGATCCCGGCTTTTTGCTAATTTTACGATGTGGGTTAATAAAGTATGATCCAGATAACCTAATAAACGGGGATCTTCAAAATTGCAAAAATAACAATGCTCCAGATTCAGCCCATAATGCTGTGGCAATTGGGTCAATAAGGTCGATTTGCCCCCTCTTCTTACGCCCTGAATGATAAGGGCAAGATCGGGGGCTAATTGTGTGGGTAAATGAAGCTGGCGAGCCACTGTTTTTGGCAGGATTGTATCGCCAAAAAAGCTCCAACTCATTAATATTTCTAACAATTCATCGTGAGTTATCATATTGTCAAGTCTACTCGACAATATGTATTTTGTCAAGTTAACTCGACAGTCTATATTGGGCTAGGGAACCCAATATTCCCCTAGCCCCTCACCTTTCTTAACGCCGCAGCAACAGCCGTTGAACCGCTAACGCCAACACTGCCAGACTTAAGAAATATAAAGGCATCGGCAATAATGTCCCATTATGCCAATAACCCATCCCTAAGGTAAAAAATGAAATTAAGCCATAATAAAAAAATCCGAACAGGCTAGAGGCTGTGCCGATACACCATTTGTAATCGGTTAAACAAATCGCTAACGCATTACTGGTGGCCATGCATACGCCAAACATCGTGGCCATTTGAGTAAGTACTGTGAAACACACTAGGCTTATCATTGAGAATGAAAAAAGATAGAGGTGTGTGAGGATGCCTAGGGTAAAGACCAGTGTGCTGATGAAAATAATGACTAAACCATCCCGCATAATCAGCACCGATTCACGGTGCGTATTTAATTTTTTCGACAGCATGCCGCCCGCCATACTGGAGAGTGCAATGCCCAAAAAACTAAAGCCGTACACGCTGGGAGCAACGCCTAAGATTTTAATTAAATAAAACGAGCCTTCGGCAAAATAACTGAACGTGATCCCATTGCATGCACCGACGATAATGCCTAAACCGAGTACTTTCGGATCTTTTATCAAGGCAAACATCACCGTTAATAATGAGGTGGGTTTTCTATTTTCCTTATGATGGGTTTCGGGTAATTTTAATATCACCGCTAGCATTAAAATAAGACTCACCCCAATTAAAAATAAAAAAATGCTGGACCAGCCGAATTGCTCGGCAATCACCCCGCCTATCATTGGACCGATTGCAGGAAAAATGGCAAGACTACTGCCGATAGTTGCAAACGCTCTGCCTGCCGCAGGTCCATGAAACGCATCGCGACATATCGCTTGCCCGATCACACTGCCTATTGCGCCGCCTAGCGCTTGAATTAATCGACTGAGCAGTAATATTTCAATGCTGGTTGCCAGATAACAACCGATGCAGCCGATAATAAAAATCACTAAGCCCGCAAGCACACAAGGTTTTCGCCCAATGCTATCGGATAATTTTCCCCAAAATAAGGTGCCCAGTGCAATGCCGAATAAATAAATAGTGAGCGTATATTCCACTAAAGATTCACGCACCTGCAAATCATGGGCAATATCTGGGAGGGAGGGAGAATAAACCGTTTCAGAAAACTGGGGCAAACCCACAATAAAAACAATCAGCCATAAAGCCGGGAGTAAGAAAGCTGTCATGATAAACCTCGTTAATCGTTAAAAAATTAAGACGGCAAAAAGCCTGCCTCGCTAAGAGCGAGGGTTTTAATTTGTTAACTACACAACGACGACAATTCTCATGACTAGGTTTCCTAATTAAGAAGAGAAAAAAGTAATTTTAGATGAATGGGAGGTGGGTGTCTATTTATTTTCATCTCCTAGGGGTATGACAGCGTTTGCGCCTTAAACCCATCTTGGTCGAGCTGATAGATACCCTTTTCAAATGCTTTAGGGCCTTCTAACATTCATTAGTATTTGAGTTCAGTTAAAATCCCCCCGGACGAAGCGTCCGACCCCCTTTACAAAGGGGGCAATTTTATCGCAATTCTTATAGTGAATTGCTCTCTTTGTTAAGGGAGTAGGTTTATCACAGGTCTGTGTGGAAAAATTGCCCCCTTTGTAAAGCTGAATCTACTACACAAATGTCTGTGTCTATAAAGGAGACTGGCCGTAGAAGCAGAGAGATCGATAGGCTTGCCCCCTTTGTAAAGGGGGCCGGACGTTTCGGCCGGGGGGATTTTGAGATCTTTAATTTGCTCCGACCCACTCATAAAAACCCCATCATTTTTTCTTGGTCGTAGGTTGAGCATGGCTTACCCCCTTAACATCCCCCTCTGTTTGTGGTATCTTTAAATTGTAAGCATGAGCTACTCAACTGTAGTTAAGAACATTGTGTTTTAGAACTGTAATTATTTAGATGGGTGTTCGGATATAGTATTCGCGGTGAGCACGCTTGGATTTTACCAAGAAGCCTAAAACGAATCTCAAGGATACCACTTGAACCAAAAGGTTCAAAACACCCTTATCTCAGCTGAGCAGCTTTGCTTTTTTCTTTATACCACAATTGTATTTCCATGAATAATACTGAACTTCGTTTACACTTACGCACCCAGCGTTTGCTGTTGCCCGAAGCTATGCAGCATGCTGCATCCCACCAAGTCTGTCATTTTGCTTTGCAATTAAACCGTTATCGCTTAAGCGAGCATATTGCTTTTTATTTAAAGCATGAGGCGGAGATTGATCCCCTTTTTATATTAGAAGCCGCATTTGCTGCGGGTAAAAAATGTTATTTGCCCGTGCTGCATCCGCGGAAAATTGGGGAATTGTGTTTTATGCCTTATGCGCCTTTAGATCCTTTAATCCCTAATCGCTATGGAATCCTAGAGCCTAAATATCATGCCGATTTGGTATTGCCTGTTTGGCATTTGGATTTAGTGTTTGCGCCACTTGTTGCATTTGATCATGATAAAAATCGTTTAGGGATGGGCAAGGGTTATTATGATCGCACGTTTTCTTTTGTTAAACATGATGAAAATGCGCATAAACCTTATTTAGTCGGGTTAGCGTATGAGTTTCAGAAAGTGGTGAAGTTAAATGCTATGGCGCATGATGTGCGAATGCATGAGGTGATTACTGAGCAAGGACTGGTGATTTGAGAGCGTCGATTTTCTTATTTACTTGTTCATGTACCGATTCGGTAGCATTGATGATGTTTGAAAGTTTTGCGTTAGCTTTATAAGCTTGAACCATCATCGCAGAACCGCCTACGCCCCAGCCTGCTCCTGCAGCTAGACCTAAACCGGTACCAATACCTAAAACCGCTTTTCCTGAAAGGAACCAAAACCCTAATTGAGCTAAAGGAATACTGAAAAAAGTACCCGTACCAAGCGTTTGTGCGCAGATATAAGCCGAAGTAACAATGAGGAGTACGCCTAATAGAAAAACGGCTGCTGCTATAACCATCTGTAATCTAGGGCTGTAGCGCGCAAATTTAAGTGAATTTATGCCATCGGCGATAGTTTTTAGTTCTTTTGTAAGGGTTGCGGTTGCAGCTTGAACTGTCAAATCCGCATTCGTGGTGCATAAAGGTAAAACCGTAAGTATTGCTTTTTGTATGCTGGTAATGGCTGGTTTATTTTCTTCTAATTCATCATCAGATAAATTCAAAAGTGTGGGCATAAAGAAACGTAACGCTTGAGCTAATAAAGCGTTAGTATTTTTACGGTTTTCTGCCTCAATTAAATTATTCTGCTCTTCAATTTGTTTTCTTAAAGATATTTTTGCCAATATAGGGCTCTTAACTAGGGGCAAAGAATTTCTGTCGGCAGTACTGTTCTTTAATCCGAGTTCCTTTTTATATTTCTCTTCAATATATAGCTTAGGGTTAGGTAATATTTTTGTAAGTTCTGGTTTCGAAGCATACATCCCCTGTATCACATTGCCTTGCGGGGTGACTTCCCAAACTGTCACTATTTCTCCAGGAATCTCTATAGTTATATTTTTGGCAACGTTAGTCCTTTCATCAAATTCACTCGAGGATGCATTAACCCTGATATTACTTTCTATTGCCATCCCATATCGTCTACCTTTATGCTCTTTATATCTAAGTTTTGATTGAGTAGAAAAAGCGTAAGGTATGATTTGATCAGTAATTGAGAAATATGATAATATTATTGCATGATTTGCCATCTGCATGAAAGGATTTAAATTATATTGTGCATGCCATTTGAGACCATATTTTTCTATAGCCCTAGAAAATTCATCTGAAGAAGTATGATTTACATTCGCCCCAGTAGGTTTGGTTAGAATCTTTCCACCTTCTTCAATTTCTAAATCGTCACATCGACGAATATCCTTCCAGGACGTTTCAGTTTCATCTATTTCTGATGTACCAGGCTGATGTAAATATATTTGATTCTCATCGCCAATTTCACAAATTGCAGCATTATGTATTTTTCTACTGAGTACTCGATCGTGTTGATCAATTGCTACCGTATCGCCTCCCCCTTCGCTTAGCAATTGATAGTTATTTCCATCATATAAAATAGATTTATCACTCGCTGCTTCTCTGACATCCTCTTCTTTAAAGAGTGCATAGCCTTTCAAACCAGGATAAAATTCATCAGGATCTGATCCTAATGAATTAGTAGCGCTATAACAGATTTGCGATGTGATCGTTGCGTCTAAGCTTTCTTGGGGAGCCAGCGCAATGGTATGCAATAAAGGTGTGGTGCCATAGGCATCAGCAAGATAATACTCCTCTGCAACCTCTTCATACAGCGTCACGATATAACCAGGAATGATTTGGCCGTCAAATTGATAAGAGGTTTTAGTTAAAATATAATTTCTTTGGTCTTGATTAACTATTATTGTTTCGGTTTCTGCAACACTGAATTTATTTTGCGCTTCATCTTTGAAACGTTTTTTCATGTGGGCAGTGAAAGGTTGATCAGTGTTGAAACCCTCTTTCTCCCACCATTTATCAAACTGATATCGATCAGGGGTAATATCATTTTCTTTATATGCAGCACCAACCAATTTGTCATGCGCAAACTTTTGGGTCTCAGTCAATGGTAAGCCCAGCTTGTCTTCAAGCAATTGATGTCGTATAGCTTTAACAGTTGTTTCTTGAGGTGTCACTTCTAGTTTAATAAACTCAGCTATCCGATTGGATGGATCCGCAATGATCTGATCAATATAAATTCCCTCATCATCTGCTCGATACACAGTGATCACGGGCTTATCAAGAGAAATGGGGTAGCTTGGAGAACCACCTATAGGATAAAAACGCAAATGATGTTCTACAGTAATACAGCAAGGTTCTTTTTGACCTTCACCTTCAAAATCAATTTCGGTAAAACGCATCAACAGTATCGAAGAATTAAATTGTAAACCAGTATCTGCTCTTTTAGTTTGCTCTTCTCTACTTACAGAATTAAAGATATACTTAACTAGCGTGCCATGATGCTGCTCGCGCATTACAACAAAAGGTTGAAATTTTGTGTTTTCAGTAATACTCGTTGAGACTTCTTGAGCGTAACCCGCATCATTAAGAATTGGAATGTGAGCTGTGTTATCAACCACTAACATTCCCATTCCATCAAAATCTCTTGCAAAGTTCGCTGAACCTTTTGCTGTCTTCTTTTGATCAATATCACTAGGAAAATGAGCATAAATTTTATTGTTTTTATAATACAGTAAAGAGTCTTTCACCGACCCCTCGGGCCGTATATGTTCAGTTTTTGTGAAAGCAGGCGATAATACCGATTTGGTTATACCTGTGTAATTACTTAAATCAAATTTTACGTGTTCTTGAACTTTTCTAATTATAGAGGAAATAGTACCTGATGCTATAGGCCTATCGTATTGATGTTCCTCAGTAGTAAGGGTGGGGTGATTAGTTATCACATTATCTTCAGGATTTCTGATAACCACTTCTGTTTCATTATTATCGATAACATGTTGAGAATTTCTGATAAACACTTCCATAGTCGGAACAACATTATTTTCAGATCCTGCTTTGGAAACTCCGTTATAATTATTTACTAAGGATACTGACACCCTCATTTGCCCAAAATCAAATCCAACTTCTTCTGTGTCTGAGCCTGTGGCAGAATTAGAGGAAGAGAACGATGCAGAGTGAGTAGAGTTATTCGAATCAGATAATGTTGAAGAGGGTGTCGTTGATCCTGAAGATGATAAAGGGCCTTCGCCTAGAAGGCGAGAATCGGTTTGTTCTACAAAAGGAAGTCTTGTGCTTCCATTAGAAGTTTCTTCTTTTTGTCCTTCTAGAACTTTTGTATCCTCAATAGGATTACCCATGTATTAAAAACCTCTCATTTATCAACCCTATACTTATTAGATCATACTACCAGATTAACATTAAGTAATTATTAACTCCTAATCAAGTTCCACTGCCCAGTCTTTAAAAATCATGATAAAATTCAATCTGTTCCATATATTCACTTCTTAAGGAAACCCTTATGGCATATTGGCTCATGAAATCCGAACCCACAACTTACAGTATTGACGATCTGGCGCAAGCACGAGGAAAAAAGGGGTTTTGGGACGGGGTGCGTAACTACCAAGCCCGCAATTTTATCCGCAGCATGCAACCTGGCGATTTGGCGTTTTTTTACCATTCTAGTTGTAAAGTACCTGGAATAGTGGGAATAGTCCAGGTCACCCAGTCGCCTCGGCCTGATGAAACTGCGTTTGATCCTGCGTCTGCCTACTTCGACCCGGACTCTAAGCCGGAAAACCCGCGCTGGTTTGGGGTGGATATTCAATTGGTTGAAAAATTACCCGAAATCATTACCTTAACTGAATTAAGGCATCATCCGGCATTAAGTGAATTGCAACTGTTAAAAAGAGGTAACCGCTTATCAGTCATGCCGATGACAAAAGTAGAGTGGCGGGTGATATTAGATTTACACCAGTGAGAACTTCCAGGATACCAACTGAGTTACCTGAGGAATTACAACAAGCTCAATTGCGCGCGCGGCGGCAATAGAGGTTCTGATCTGAATAACACATGGGCTTTATATGAAGGATCCGAACCTCTATTGCCGCGCTGCGCTCGCAATGACGGAGCTGTTGGATTTATTCATCAATGTCTATTTTTATTGAAATGTAAGAGCATTCGCACCGCTAGTCTTCATCGCAGACAACGACTGTATAAATGTTTGCATATGCGCATCATTATCAAAACTAAGTGTCATACTAGTTTCTTCTTCATAACGCGTTGCATGCGCAAGCTGTTCATTTAATAATTCATGAATGTGAGAAATATGCCGAAAATCCGCTAGCGTAAAATCAACTGTTAATGTGTTGTTGTCAATAAAAATACCTACAGGTAGCGTAGTATTTTTTTCCTGCTTTATTGTTTGCATTTGACTTACCGCCATATGTGTCACCGGCGCTGTGGTCATAGAAGATGATGCTTGCGCTTCTAAAACAGGTATAGCGTTGCCTTGCAATGTTGTTCACGAATTAAATATTCAAATAGGCGCTTTACACCATTGTCGGCAAATCTTTCTAGACTATTTTTAGCAATGAGTTTGGTAATGGCATATTCATGCTGATAAGCGGCAGAATGGGCTGTGCCACGTGCAATAGGTTCTAAATGGTCCCACACGTCCATGATTGCTAGTGCCAGCTTTTCTAGCTTTTGAATTTCATAAGTGTCATAAGCCAGAGCGCCAATGCGACTGACACCACCTGTGGTGAGTTTAATACCCATACTTACGGGATCAACACCAGGCATATTAGCGCCAAGACCTAGGGCTTGAAGTATTTTATCGCTAAAATTGCTACGCCTTAGGCTACGCTCATGGTAAACCCGGCATACATGCTTACATTCTTCCTGAAAATTTTGGATAAAATACCGAATATAGAACTGATGTTGTGGCATTGAAGTTCTTTTATTACGGATTAATTATTTTTATATGTTAATAAAGTATTCAGAAGTTACTCAACTCTCTTCTGATCATATTTGATCAGCTTAAGGGCACTGAGGATATTTCTTGCTGGAAATTTCAATAATACCCATTTGGTACAAATCTAGGCATCTTTAAATATCATTGGTAAATCGACATACAGCGGATTAAACAACTTATACTCTTTGTATGCCAACACTTGCTTTTCCAAAATATTCGCGGCGAATAAACAAACCACTGGACCTTGTTTAAGCAAGGGCTGCACTTTATGAAAATTTAGTTTAGATGATGCGTCACTGACTTTGGCTTCAATTAAATAAGTCGTATTTTTTTTCAAGGCCACAAAATCAATTTCCACCCCATTTTGATCGCGATAAAAAAATAAATTAACACCAGGGCGCAATGACAAGGTTTTAATCAATTCCATAAAAACCAGATTTTCCCATAAATGGCCTTTATAAATATGATTATCCCAATCTTTTCTATTCTGAATATCAAGTAAATGTGCAACTAAGCCCTGATCTGCAAAATATATTTTAGGTGATTTAACAAAACGTTTTCCTATATTGGCTGAATAAGGCGGTAACAAATAAATGATTCCACTTAAGCTTAAGGCATGCAACCACTTTCTAATTGTGGTATCAGAAACCCCTACTTCTTTAGAAAGATCGCGATAATTGAGTAACCCACCGACTCGCGTACTTAAGATACGGAAAAAACGCTGAAAATCATAAAGATTATGGACATCAATGATACTTCTTAAATCACGTTCAATATAAGTCTGAATGTAACTTTCAAGAAACAGGAAGGGATCTAAATTAGGATTTGCCCATAACTCAGGATATCCTCCTTTCCATAAAAAATCCTCAAGCAGCAGGTGTTGATTATTTCTTAATTCTTGTGCACTTAAGGTTTCCAAATGCAAAATACTCATGCGACCCGCAAGGCTTTCAGAAACATTCTCCATCAAAGCAAATTGCTGACTCCCGGTAAGGATCCATTGGCCGTAAGTTTGACGATCCGCATCCACAAGGATTTTCAATGATCGAAATAATTCAGGTGCATTTTGAATTTCATCTAACACCACGGGTTTTGGCGTTTGCGCTAAAAACTGATCGGGATTCTCTTTAGCCATAGTCATGATGCGAAGATTATCAAAACTAAGGTAAGTTGCATTAGGGAGTATTTTTGCCAATAATGAGCTTTTGCCCGTTTGCCGTGCACCAGTCAATAAAATAACCGGCCGTGACTGTAGGGCAGCCTTAAGGGTAGGGGTTAGGATGCGGTCTATCCACATAATATTCAAACTATTAGCTTGTATAATTCAAAGTATAAAGTTGAATTAGCTTAAAGTCAACCGATAGCGGATATTCGGTGAGCATTCTAAATCACAGGAGTTTCCGTTGGTTTTGCTCGTTATAATGTTTTATTAGACCTTGAGCAAAGATACCTCATACTGGAAAATCGCTACATCCATAGTAACTAACGTCAATCCTTCTTCTTGCGCTTGTGCAATCAACATTCTATCGAAAGGATCACGATGGTGTAGGGGCAATTTAAGGTAAGCGCTGAGATGTGCAGGCTGCATGGATAAGCGTTCAAAACCACTGTTCAGGTTTATCTTTTCAAAAAAATCATCCGGTAATGATAAACACCCTATGTTTTTCTTAATAGCAATTTCCCATAAAGAAACCATGCTGACACAAACAATATTATCTGTGTGCGCAATTATTTCTGCGACAATTGAAGCACTTCGCGGCCCTGCTGAATAAATTTACGCCCCTTCCCTGATCTCCGCCGTCAATTCCATCGGACAAAACTTAGGCCCACACATTGAACAAAAATGCGCTTCTTTGGCCGAGTCTTTGGGTAAGGTTTCATCGTGGTATTCGCGCGCACGCAAGGGATCTAAACTCAAATTAAACTGATCATGCCAGCGGAATTCATAACGGGCACGAGAGAGTGCATTATCGCGGGCTTGTGCACCGGGGTGTCCTTTGGCTAAATCGGCGGCGTGGGCCGCAATTTTATAAGCGATGATCCCGGCACGCACATCTTCGCGATTGGGTAAACCTAAATGTTCTTTCGGTGTCACGTAACACAGCATCGCGCAGCCGTACCAGCCTATCATTGCAGCGCCTATCGCTGAAGTGATGTGATCATAACCGGGTGCGATATCGGTGGTGAGCGGACCTAAAGTATAAAACGGTGCTTCGTCACACGCGGCTAATTGCCGTTCCATATTTTCTTTAATGAGTTGCATGGGCACGTGTCCTGGGCCTTCGACCATGGTTTGCACATCGTGTTTCCAAGCGATTTTGGTGAGCTCGCCTAGTGTGTCTAATTCTGCAAATTGCGCGGCGTCGTTGGCATCATGTATCGAGCCGGGACGCAAACCATCGCCTAAGGAAAAAGTGACGTCATAAGCTTTCATGATGTCGCAGATTTCTTCAAAATGCGTATATAAAAAGTTTTGTTGTTTATGCGCTAAACACCACGCGGCCATGATCGCACCGCCGCGTGAGACGATACCCGTGACACGATTTTTTGTTAACAGCGCATGCTCACGTAATACGCCTGCATGGATGGTGAAATAACTCACGCCTTGCTCGGCTTGTTCAATTAAAGTATCGCGATACATTTCCCAGGTTAATTCCTGCGCTTTACCGTCTACTTTTTCTAAGGCTTGATATAAGGGCACTGTGCCTATGGGTACGGGAGAATTGCGAATGATCCACTCACGTGTTTCATGAATGTGTTTGCCGGTCGATAAATCCATTACGGTATCAGCACCCCAGCGCACACTCCAGACTAACTTTTCTACTTCTTCAGCAATGGAAGAGGTGACGGCTGAATTGCCGATATTGGCGTTAATTTTAACTAAAAAATTACGCCCAATAATCATGGGCTCTAATTCAGGGTGATTAATATTACAAGGGATCACGGCGCGTCCGCGCGCCACTTCAGCGCGCACAAATTCAGGAGTGATGAGCGCAGGTATTTGCGCACCGAAGGAAACGCCTTCGTGTTGCGCCTGTTCTTTTATTGCAGATCGGTGCATATTTTCGCGAATCGCAATAAATTCCATTTCCTTAGTGATGATGCCGCGTTTTGCATAATGCATTTGACTTACATTTTGCCCAGATTTAGCGCGTCTTGGTGCATGCTGCTGCGGAAAACGGATCGCAGAGAGTTCGGCATTTTGTCGTTTATGTAAACTGTATTGCGAAGTGACTTGGGTCAGGCGTTCGGTATCGCCACGCGCAGCTATCCATGCCGCACGAAGCTCGGTGAGCCCCTGTTGCAAATCAATCGAAAAATTGGGATCGGTGTAAGGACCCGAGGTGTCGTATACCGCAAAAGAAGGATTTTCTTGATAGCCTTGCTTCGTATATACCGGCGTTAATTGAATACTACGCATGGGCACGCGGATCTCAGGATCAGATCCTTCAATATAAATTTTACTCGAACACGGAAACGGTTCGGTCACTTCAGATTTTAGCTTTTCGACTTGATTGAGCAAACTGCTGGGTTCGGCCATCGTACACCTTCTATATCATATCAACGCACATGATACCTCAAGCGATTATTTAAGCATAGGTACCGTATAATTTAAGACACCCACTATTTAGAGGAATTATCGTAAAACGTGGGGCTTATATAGTGACTTACTATTTTTCACCCAAAGACTAGGCACTTTAAATCTAAGCAATTGATTTAATATAGAATCTTGTTGAGTTAATGCTAGCGGGGTGACTTGCAAATGAATGAAGAACATGATAACTTGCCCTAAGTATAGTTATCTTACAAACATTTTAGGTATGCCATGTTTCAATGCATCAAGACAAGACACCCACACACTTTAGAGGAATAAAAAGTGGGTGTCTTATTTCAAAATTTTTGTTATAGATCTTAATAATATTTTAAGATTTTCCCAGTAATATACTTAAATCATACTCACTTTTAGATCTGCACTATGCCACAAACAGATGATTTACTCGCAAAGCTGCGCGATTTACCCGACTATGTGCAACATAAGACAGACACTTATTTTTCCAGACATATTAAATCGCTGCTGCTAGACGCAAGAAATTTATTAGATCCCCAATATTATGCTATCGATAAGATTTTTTATGAGGAACAAAACGATGATCATCGTTATCAATTCCATGCAGAAGACGATAGCCCCAAGCACGTCCGTTATACCGCGCCCGCTCCAACCTGGCTCAGTCCAGCTGAAAAAATTACATTTACCCAGAACATTGCCCGCATTCTTTACGAGCGCATCATCAAAGGTGACATTCCGATTAATGAACTCTGCGTGATCTTAAAGGCTGCAGATTTTTTTAAACAGTATGCGCAGACCCATGGAGCTGCCACAGATTTTCCAGAAGAAAAATTATTTCAAAGCTTATTAGTCTATTTAAATAATTTTCAAGCCTCTGATCAACTTAATAATTACCCGATCATTATTAGTCATTGCCGCGATTACCTAGAACGCACTAAAACAAATTCTACCCAATACAAAAATGCGCAAGATTTCTTGCAGGCGCAGACCCAATTCATTAGCGCGGCTACAGCGTGTAAAACGTTGCCTATCAGTGAGCGTTGCACGTTGCTGAAAATAACCGAATGGCTTAGGCAAGATCCAACCTTCAGCGCCCATACCTCCTTACTTAATACATCAGATAAGACCCAATATAACGCCCTATTGTCCCATTTGAAAAATTTTACCTGTCCTAATCCATTAGATCAAAAAACCCTGCATGGCTATGAAAGTCAATTTAATGCCTGCAAAAATATAATTATGTTGATTATTCCCAGAATAAAACAAGGCAAGCAGGCGCAGGACAGCAAATCATTAATCGAGGTGTGCAATACGATCATCAGTATGCTGATCACCGCCTCTTACCGCGATAACCTCTCATCGGACATAAAAGAAACGCTGATGTCACAAGTCGTTGCAATATGTCATTGCAAATCCACACTCGGTGCCAACACTGATTTTAAAAAATCCGGGGATATTTCCTGGGATCTGCTCCTCATCTGTCATGATTTGGCCTTACACGCTCAAGCAAAAGGGGATTTAAGAAAAACCAAACTATTTTGTCAGGATGCACTCACACATGCTGAGCAAGCAAAAGAATATTATCAGGACTTCGCAAAAAGCAATCCTACCGTAGGAAACAAAGATTTAGCGGCCGTTAAAGCGCAAGTACACGCATTAAATAAGATACTCGCGACTTGCACGAAGGCAAATGCTGAAGATAACGCGGCAGAACTCCCCTTTCTCCTCCACTCGAATAGTCCATCAGAAACTTCTATGACCTCTACGCAGTCATCGACTACCCAACCTTTGTATCAGCAGTCACTAGTAACTAAAGTAACTCCCGCAATGGAGCAGAAGGATGGACCTCCTTCAAAAAAACGTAGATTAACCGTACAGGAGAAGAGTGAGGACTCTTATTCTGATTTTGGGAATGGCTGTTCTATATCCTAGCATCTGTCTTAGTCTATTCTGTGACAGCCAGTCACATGATTTTCTCAGGTGCTCCTATTGTGCTGCCTAACAATAAAAAACAAAAATAATCGATTCATTTAAGACTGAACCCCTATTTTTATAGTCCCTCAGTATTAATTACGGCTAATTTAAGCTTTAATCCCTTGTCTTCATCCCAAAAAACTTTTATGCTTAGCGGCTTAATATCCTTACATAAAGAGAGCGCCATGGATTTTGCTAAAGCACGCTATAATATGGTCGCGAGTCAAGTACGCACCTGGGACGTACTCAATCCCGATGTGCTGGCCGTGATGGCAGAATTGCCTCGCGAAGAATTTGTTCCCACTGCGCTGAGTCATTTTGCTTATGCCGATATGGCCCTTCCCTTAGGGGAAGGACAAGTCATGTTGCCCCCTAAAGAGCAAGGCCGAATTCTCCAAGCCGTCGCGATACAAGCGACGGATCGGGTATTAGAAATTTGTACAGGCACAGGCTATCTTACGGCGCTGTGTGCTCATTTTGCGCAACACGTAGTGAGCGTCGAAATTGATCCCACGCTGCATATGCAAGCTAAGCAAAACTTGAAAAAACTCGGCATAGCCAATGTAGAATTAGTGCTAGGCGATGGCGCACAAGGTTGGTCAGCGCATGGTACATTCGATGTCATTATCATTACGGGCGGATTGCCTGCTTTACCTCCCGCTTATAAAGAAATCCTTAACCCAGGTGGGCGCTTATTTGTTACTATGGGGCAAGCACCGTTGATGCGTGCGAATCTCATTCATCATCCTGCAAAAGAATTATGGCATGTCACGACTCTGTATGAAACCATTGTGCCGATGATGCAAAATACGGCGCCGCTTGAGGAATTTAATTTTTAATATGATGCCGAAAAAATCCTTACTCTTTATCTGCCTACTCATGCTGACGCCTTTAGCGTGGGCGGAAAAACAAGATTTGATCACCACCTATTTGCAAGCGCTAGATAATGATCCGGTGTTGCAAGCCGCGTTGGCGACACGACTGGCTACGCGTGAAGATGTGCCGATTGCCATGTCACAATTACTGCCTCAAGCCTCCATTTCATTTTATAACCAAAGCGATACTGCAATTGGTTTTGCAGGCATAGGCGTACCCGATACCTTTGAAGAACCCACGGTGAGTCGTACGTATGGCTATATTGCTAATGCCTCCCAAACTTTGTTTAATTGGGGAACCTGGAGCACGGTGCGACAATCGTTTCACATCGCTGATCAAGCCGATGCCGCATTTCTTGCAAGTGAACAAAACCTGATCTTACGGGTAGCACAAGCTTACTTTGATATTCTGTCTGCAGAAGACACGCTGACCTTTGCTATCGCCAAAAAAGAAGCGCTGGCGAGTCAATTGGATCAAACCCAGCAACGTTTTGATGTCGGCTTAGTTGCCATTACCGATGTGTATGATTTCCAAGCCCAATATGACGCCCAACTTGCTGAAGAAATTAAGGCCCGTAATCATGTGCAAGATACTAAAGAAGCGTTGCAAGTCATTACCGGTTTACCTGTTGATGAACTGTTCCCCCTACAACCGACTATCCCACTCAAACATCCTGAGCCTCCCAATATGGAAGCATGGGTAAAGGAAGCGGAGTACAATAATCCAGTGCTGGCCGCGACACAATTTAATATGCAAGCGACGGAACAAGCCATTAATGTTGCAGAAGCAGGCCACTACCCTAATTTAGTCTTAGCCGGCCAGTACGACAGAACATTTGGTGGGCAAGTCTTAGAACCCATAGACGGCACAGCAGAATCAGGCTGGGGCATAGGTCTTGAATCCACTATGAATTTATTTACCGGGGGGGCCGTAGTGGCCCAAGTCCGGCAAGCAGAATATCAGTATGAAGCGGCGCGCGATGCGTTTGAACAACAACGCCGGCTTACCGTGAGTGAAACGCGTACGGCATATCGCAATATTGACGCAGCCTTAAGTGAAGTGCTCGCGTTACAACAAGCGGTACTTTCTGCACAAAGTTCATTGGATGCGAATGTCGCTTCTTACGAAGTGGGTGTAAAGACCTCAGTAGACGTTTTAGACAGTATTTCATTGCTGTATCAACAACAGCAAAATTTAGCATTGGCCCGTTACAATTACATCATCAGTATTTTAACCTTGAAACAACAAGCGGGGATCATCGAAGTGATGGATCTCGTGCGTATGAATCAGTGGTTAAAGCTTGAAAAGCAAATTAACGATCGCGATTAAACACTTGCATACTGCTGTCATTTGACCAAACGGTAATAAATTATCATTCCGGTCACGATGCCGCAGGACGCAAAACTCAACACAAATCCAATGACGAGCCAATAGTCTTGATGAATAATGCCGTGTAAAATCGTAAAAAATTGGATCACATTAAAGCCGGCGAAAGAAAGTAATGAGACTTGACTCGAGTCTTTTTTCTGATAAAGACGAATGATTTGCGGAATAAATAATACCGCGTTTGCAACCAAAGCCACACCAAACATTGCTTCAACTAAAGGCACCCACATAGCAGACTCCTTAAAAAAATGGTAATAGTTAAAATATCATAACGGTAATTAAGCTTTAATGCACCCATTTCACTACTTCTTCCCACACCTTATTGACTGCCCCTTGATTCATGAGGACGAGTTGATGTGCGCGCTCACCGACACGCTGTGCTTCATCGGGGTGGGCTAGGCAGTGAAGTAGGCGTGTTAACAGTTCCTGGGCATCGTGGACTTGATAGAGCGCATCATCAGCAAGAAAATCAGCTAAGATCGTTTTAAAATTAAACATTTGCGGTCCGACAATAATGGGTAACCCGAGTGCCGCAGGCTCTAACACATTATGCCCACCTATGGGTGCAAAACTTCCACACACAACAGCCACATCTGAAAGGGCGTAGAAGAAAAACAACTCACCCATGACATCAGCGATTAACACATCGGTCGTGAGCGTTACCTCTTCTTGAAGGCTATAGCGCGCAAGGGTTAATCCTTGCGCGCGACATTTTTCCGCGACACTATCAAAACACTCAGGATGACGCGGTGCAATAATACATAAGATCTGCGGGTATTGTTTTTTAATTGTAATCAAAGTGCTAATGATTAAGGCTTCTTCTGCCGCATGCGTGCTACTGGCAATCCACACAAATCGTTCAGGCCATACTTTGCGCAACTGCTGCGCCCGTTCAACTAAATGTGCGGGTACAACTACGTCATATTTAATATTACCCATTATTTTTATCTGCTGCGTGGGATAGGTCAATTGGGCAAAATGATCCGCATCCATGGCGGATTGTGCTGAAATACAGGTCACATTACGCAGAATAGGGGCAAAGAAAAATTTAAATCGTTTATAACCGCGCAAAGATTTTTCTGCCAAACGCGCATTGGCCATAATCACGGGGATCTGGGCTTGATTTAAATAATGATATAAATTCGGCCAAATTTCAGTTTCCATAATGATCATCAATTGCGGATGAAATATTTTAATAAAACGTTGCACGGCTCCGGGATAATCATACGGTAAGTACACATGCTGCACCGTATCTGCAAAAATTTTCTTCACTTGCATCGAGGCCGTGGGCGTGGTGGTCGTAATTGTTAACGGCAAATGCGGAAATTCTGCCTGTATTCGGGTAATCAACGGCCGTGCGGCCATTAATTCACCTACCGATACGGCATGTAAACAAATGCCACCGTGTAAAAAAGTTTGCGCATAAAAGCCAAAGCGCTCCGTCACTCTACGCCGATAATCCGGAGCACGCAGGCTGCGCCATAATAAACGTAATAAGATAAAAGGCGTAAGGCCTATTAATAATAATGAATACAAATAACGGAGTAAGTTATAACGCATGATTTACTCTTTTTATATAAGGTTTATAGATAAAATATCCGGTATTTTTAAATAGATTTCGCTGCTCGATTAAAGCAACAGGGATACAGTCAGGGGCATCGGTAAACTCTGCCAAATGCGCATCACGCCAGCGTTTACGCGCCTCAACCACCGGGTACGCTTTTGCGACATACTCAGGATCCCCTGACCACTGCGCGTGCGGACCATTAAGATGAGCCGCCCAATCATGCAAGTGTGCACATAACTGCGCGGTATAGGCATCATTACGTAAAAATAAACGGTATTTTTTCTCTTGCCATGCCGTAATGCTGGATGAATTCCTAAACAACGTTTTAATTTTACAGTGCTTACGCTGTATTTTAAAGTCCTCGACTTTCTTTATAAAGGAGGCAACATCAACAGGTGTCGTGTGTCGCAATGCACAATAGCGCTGTAAATAGTGCTTAATGTTCTCTGCATCCAATGACCAAAATTGCGCCAGCAGTAATGCAAGATTATCTAAGGGATTTTTTACCGCGGTTATCTCTGCGGCATCTAGCGTGACGACCTGATTATTTCTTTTAATAAAATTATCCACATGGATATCGGCTTGCATCACGCCCAGATTATGATGCTCTGCCGTAATGTCAACCAAATCCTGTGCCTCTAAGGTATGATCTTTTTCAACATACTCAAATACGACCACAAATAAATTTCCATTCACCCGTCCTGTCGCCAACACGCGTGGAATCACCACCCCGGCATCTAAACAGCGTGTGATGCCCGCTAATTCTTGTCGGTATTTTCTTTCATGCGCAAAAATTTTTGTCACCACCACTTGCCCTTGAAAATTAGCGCGCACTACCCAGCGCTTATTCGGTACAACACGCAACATGTGCTCTAATTGAATGCACGTGCCATCTTGCAAGGTTAAAGACGCTGCAGGCATAAATCCTTTGAACCGTGCAGCAAATTTGGGACGGTGCAAAGCTGCCTCAATATATGTGAGGGCCATATCTAAACGCGCATTAAGGGGATGTTCACGACAAAAATCCAGGCCGGCTTGCCGCATGGGCATCGTGTCGTGTGTTAATAATTGTAATAATTCTTCATTAAGTGCCTCTTGATGAAAAGGCAATGCGACACTGCGCCCGGCCTTAGCCTTGACGACATATTGCGTATAACCACAAGCATCCGTCGTTAAAATGGGTAATGCTTGATTCATGGCTTCTATCAAGACATTGCCGGCATTTTCATCTCTTGCAGGATGTAACAAGAGATCCGCTGCGCGCATCAGTTGCGTCACATCTTGACGCCCCCCTAAAAATTTTATTTCCGCTTTGAGTTTCAAACTGCGAATTAAGCGCTGGTACGGAGCAGACTTGCCACTGCCCACTACAAAAAAATGTATTTTTTGCTGCATCGCTTCCGGCAAGCTTGCGATTGCATGCAACGCGCGATCTAAGCCTTTTGTTTTAAATGCTGAACCGACAAATAAAATTAATTTATCAAAAATAGGAACTTCATACTGCTGTTTTAATGCGTGTTGATGGTCTTCATCAAAATTGACCCACCCATTTATTTCCTCCATGATCCCCGGTGGCAACACATGCAGATTGACTGGATCTAAGGGATAATAGCGTAAATAAGCTGTTTTTTCTTGCGGAGTTAATAACAATAGCTCAGTATGCGGATGTAGACACATTAAACGCTCGGCCGTAGCATAACCACGATAGCGTGGATTAATTTTCTTAAACCAATGGGCTAAATGATATTTTTCTGCATAGCAACGATCGGCTGCGTAATACATGTCAATTCCGGGAATACGGTTAAAGCCGAGGATAAGATCTGCAGTGTGTAAACTAAAATGACGCTGGGCGGCTTGAATAAATTTTCTCGACCAACCATAAAGTGTAAGCGATCGTATGGGTAATACCGTGAGGGTCATGTCCGTAGGCTTTTCACCTTCCCAGCTGCTGGTTAAGATTTCAACCTCATGCCCCAGCAAAACGCATGCTTTTGCCATCGCCAAAGCGTTTTTCTGCAAGCCACCATACGGAAAATATTTAAACAAACAAAAAATTAATTTCATTCGGATTCAGTCATCAACTGCGATAGATTCTTTAATACCAAATCGGGTGACAACTGTTTGAGGCAATTTAAATGACCTAATGGGCAAACACGTTTAAAACACGGACTGCATGATAGCCCCAAAGACACCATTTTAACGTGATGAGATAAGGGCGGGGTAAATTTAGGACTGGTAGAGCCATACACCACGACCAACGGCTTTTCGAGTGCAGCGCTAATATGCATCAGTCCGGAATCATTTGCCACCACGGCACTGACACAGGTGAGTAAATCTATGGTTTGCGTCAGTTGTAATTCGCCTGCAAAATCCACGCAACGCCCTTGACACAAGTCTTGGATCTGCTGTGTTTGGACTTTTTCTACGGCAGAACCAAACAGCCATACCGCCCAACCTTGATTCAATTTTTCTTGCGCCACCGCAGCATAATGTTCAGCGGGCCAACGCTTGGCTTCGCCAAAGGCTGCACCCGGACATAAAGCCAAAATCGGTTGCCCCGTTTGCACAGGCACAGGATGCGCACTCAACGTACTCGCGAGCGATTGTGCCGACTCTGCCAAACGCGGCCAGGGTAATTCTGCAGGTAATGAAGCGTCTTTACTCAAAGCATGCGCAGCAAAGCGCTGCACACATAAAGGCAGCTTGGCTTCATCTAAATGGCGAATATCATTTAATAAACCGTAACGGTATTCCCCTCTCCAACCCGTGCGCTTAGGAATGCGCGCAAAAAAGGGGACGAGCGCTGATTTATAAGATCGGGGCATCACGATGGCCTGCGAGTAATGCTCCGCGCGCAGCAATTTACCTAAACGATAACGCTTTGCCAAAGCCAGCTCGCCATGTTTGATGGGTAAATCAATTAATTTTCTAATTTCCGGCATGCGTGTGACGACCGGTGCGCTATGCCCTGGCGCCAATACATCAATAATCGCATTCGGGTGTTGCTGTTTTAATAATTTAAACAACGTTTGCGCCATAATCATATCGCCCACCCAGCTTGGGCCTACGACCAGAATTTTGTAAGGATGCGTATTATTTTGTTTCATCGTGTGCCGCCAAAAAATCTGTGAGTTCAAACGTGGCACTGCAATAAGGACAGCGTGCGCGACCGGTCTCTTCTAAAGGTAAGTAGACGCGTGGATGACTACTCCAAAGGACCATATCCGGCATGGGGCAAGAGACGGGTAAATCTGCGCGTCTGACTTGATAATGGCGCGCCGCATTGGCTTGTATAAGCGTTGATGACACAGTTAACTCCCGTTTTTATTTGCGGTAATTATACCAAAGTTAACCACTCTGGATAAGTAGCTTCTCCCTGACCTCGGACTTCATTAAAAAAGGCCAGTTGTAATTGTTGGGTAATCGGCCCAGGCTTACCTAAGCCTATTTGACGCTTATCCACCGAGCAGATGGGTGTCATTTCTACGGCGGTGCCGGTTAAAAAGGCTTCATCTGCGACATAGACTTCATCACGAGTGATACGCCGCTCTATGACTTTAAGGCCCGTATCGCGCGCCAATTGCATAATCGAATCACGGGTGATCCCTTGCAAACAGGCATCCGTCGGAGGCGTAATCAAATCGCCTTCAACGACCATAAAAAAGTTAGAGGAGCTCGCTTCTGCGACATAGCCTTGGGTGTCCAGCATCAGGACTTCATTATAACCATTTGCGATGGCCTCTTGGGTCGCTAAAATGGAATTAATATAATTGCCACACGCTTTAGCTTTGGTTAAGGTACTGTTGGGATGCTGACGACTAAAGGATGATACACATAAGTGGATCCCTTCGCTCAGCGAGGCTGCGCCCATATAAGCCCCCCAGCGCCAAGCCGCAATCATCACGTTTACACTTTGATTTTTGCTCAACCGCAAACCCACGGATTCAGGGCCCATAAAACATAAGGGACGGATATACGCGGAATTAAGCTTATTTTTTCGCAATAACTCTTGCTGGACTTCATTAAGCATGTCTTTAGTGTAAGGAATTTGCATATTCAGCATATGGGCGGAGCGAAATAAGCGATCCGTATGCGCTTGAAGCCGAAAAATGGCCGGACCTCGAGCAGTTTCATACGCCCGCACCCCTTCAAATACCCCAAATCCGTAATGTAGAGTATGAGTCATGACACTGACATTGGCCTCTTCTATCGGCATATACTGGCCATTGAGCCAAACAGTTCCGGAAAAAGGCAGGGTTGGCATAATAGAACTCCATTTGCAAGCGATGGGCTTATTATCCTCTGGATGCAAGATAAAATCCAGCCAACAATATAAGACACCCACTTTTTACAGGCATACCCCCATAAAGACACTCCTATAAGACACCCACTTTTTACAGGCTCTGAATTTGGAAGAGCGCCTTGTTTTCACCCCTCTCGTGTGATATCATTATAAAATAAATGATATCAATCGGAGTGCTTATGATACGTACCGTTATTAGTATTGAATCTAACGAAAAAGCTTGGCTTGAGCAGCAAGCTCGAGCCCATCAAGTCACTATGACTGAAATGGTAAGACGAGCCATACATTACTACCATGACAGTTTATTGCAACAAGGTAAGGCGGATCTGTCGATGTTGCTACACGAAACTCATGGGATAGGATTTCAAGAAGAGGGCTTACATTATCAGGAGCGCGTACGCAGCGAATGGGATGAACGTGAGTAGAATGAAATTATTACTTGATTCAGTGATTTTAATTGATCATTTTAATGGCGTGCAAGCGGCAACAGATTTTATCGGCCAGCACTACCCGCGATCTTTTATTTCTGTCATTACACGTGCTGAAGTTTTAGCTGGATTCGAAAAAAAACACTTGCAGCAAGTCACTTTGTTTTTAGATTCGTTCTTAAACCTGGCCGTAGAAAAAAAAGATGCAGATTTGGCTGCACAATTAAGACGCAAATACAAATGGAAACTTCCTGATGCTTTGCAAGCCGCAATAAGTAATCATCACAAATTAAGATTAGTCACGCGCAATACAAAAGATTTTAATCCTAAAAAACATGAATTTGTAATGATCCCTTATACGCTTTAAATTTATTCCATAAAAAAGGGAGGATAACTATCCTCCCTTTTTCGGGCCTGAACAATGATGATTTACATCATACCGCCCATGCCACCCATACCCCCCATGCCGCCCATATCACCGCCGCCACCTTGTGCATTATCTGCCTTGGGCAGTTCTGCAATCATGGCTTCAGTGGTGATCATTAAGCCTGCAATGGATGCTGCATTTTGTAATGCGGTACGAACCACTTTAGTCGGGTCCAAAATCCCCATTTGCAACATATCGCCAAATTCACCGGTCGCCGCATTGTAACCAAAGCTGCCTTTTTCTTCTAACACGCGATTTAAAACTACGGAAGCTTCTTCACCGGCGTTAGTGACGATTTGACGCATAGGCGCTTGCATCGCACGACGGGCTAAATTAATACCCATGGTTTGATCATCGTTATCGCCTTTAAGATCTTTGATACTTTGCAATGCACGGATCAAAGCCACACCACCACCAGGCACCACGCCTTCTTCAACGGCTGCACGGGTTGCGTGCAACGCATCTTCAACGCGCGCTTTTTTCTCTTTCATTTCAACTTCAGTGGCCGCACCGACTTTAATTACTGCAACGCCACCTGCTAATTTAGCCACGCGTTCTTGTAATTTTTCACGATCATAATCAGAAGTGGTTTCTTCGATTTGCGCGCGAATTTGTTTAACACGGGCTTCGATATCACCAGGACTGCCTGCACCGTCAATAATCGTCGTCGTATCTTTAGTGATCACGACACGTTTCGCACTGCCTAGGCTTTCGATAGTGGCTGTTTCTAAGCTTAAGCCGACTTCTTCAGCAATCACTGTTGCGCTAGTGAGGACCGCGATATCTTGCAACATCGCTTTACGACGATCGCCAAATCCAGGCGCTTTCACTGCACAGACTTTCACAACGCCACGAATCGTATTAACGACTAAAGTGGCTAAGGCTTCGCCTTCAACATCTTCAGCAATGATCAATAAAGGTTTGCCTGATTTAGCAACGCCTTCAAGCACCGGTAACATTTCACGAATATTCGCAATCTTTTTATCCACTAACAGAATATAAGGATGTTCTAATTCGCAAGTCATGTTTTGTTGATTGGTTACAAAATAAGGCGATAAATATCCGCGATCAAATTGCATGCCTTCAACGATATCCAGTTCATTTTCAAAACCAGAACCGTCTTCCACAGTGATAACGCCTTCTTTACCCACTTTTGCCATGGCATCTGCAATAATTTGCCCGACCACAGAATCAGAGTTAGCAGAAATCGTGCCCACTTGTGCAATGGCTTTATCATCTTTACAAGGCTGAGAAAGCGCTTTAAGTGCTTCAACCGCTTTGGTGACGGCTTTATCAATACCGCGTTTCAGATCCATAGGATTCGCACCGGCAGCCACAGCTTTAATGCCTTCAAGCAAGATGCCTTTCGCCAATACCGTTGCGGTAGTTGTACCATCGCCTGCAGCATCAGAAGTTTGTGAGGCCACTTCTTTAACCATTTGCGCGCCCATGTTTTCAAATTTATTGGGCAATTCATCTATGCTTTTGGCAACCGAGACGCCATCTTTAGTGATGGTCGGTGCGCCGAAAGATTTTTCAATTACCACGTTCAGACCCTTAGGGCCTAAAGTCACTTCTACCGCTTTTGCCAGTTTCAGTACGCCCGCGACCATTAAGGAACGCGCGTCTTCAGCAAAACGAATTTCTTTTGCAGCCATGTTTATTCACCTTTATGTTTTAAAATTATTGATTTAAACCGTTTGAGTTACGCTTCGATCACACCCATGATGTCATCTTCACGCATGACCAAAAATTCTTCATCAGCTATTTTGACTTCTGAGCCGGCATATTTGCCAAACAAGACGGTATCGCCTACTTTGACATCGACTGGATGGACACTGCCGTCTTCTAAGATTTTACCGGTGCCCACGGCAAGCACACGCCCACGGCTGGGTTTTTCTTTTGCAGTATCAGGAATAAAAATACCTCCAGAGGTTTTTTCACTTTCTTCAATACGACGTACCAGCACCCGATCGTGCAAAGGACGCATTTTAACTTCGGCCATATTGTCTCTCCGTTTATCTAATGTGTTGTTATTTAAAGGTGTCAGGGTGATTGTTAGCACTCTTCACCTTCGAGTGCCAATGATATGGGGGTGTATGCGGGCTTGTCAAGACTTTTGCTCAAAAAATGTTCAATAAAATGAAGTGGTTATATGTATATTTACTAACTTCTTCTGGGCGGGGTTGACCTATATCCTGAGTGGCGTTTGGTCACGGTTTGAGGATGTTAATTTGTTGTTTTTCATAGAGATAAGCCTGTTGACCCGGACAGTTGACTCAGATAGAATGGTTGAGTATGCAGTAATATGTAGGTAAATAAAATGCCAGGCAATAATCAAGATTTTACTAAAAAATATACTCCACCGGCTCAGATTAAGCCTGTTGTTTTTAGTAATGACTTGACAAAAAAAGTAGAAGAACAACGCGCAACACAAATCCAACAGAACGCGCAAAATAAGAAAAAGCAGAAAGAGGCCCGAACATTTAAGCAAAAGATTAACCCCTTTCATAAGCTTAATGTACCTCAATCAGAATCTGAAACATCTGCTAACCGGCGGAAAGAACTTAATCTCAAGCAAGCCAAAATCTTCGAACAAAAGCGAGCTGAGCAAACTCGCAGACTTGACCTCATTACAAAAATGTCTGCGACGCCTACCCACATCAAAGCTGAGGACGTCAAAAAACAATCTCAAGCGATTATTATTGAAGCTCATGAAGCAATTGAAAATATCAATCAACAACGTGTTGCGCTCAAAAAAGATGTTGACACCATTAAAGTATATAACGCCTACAATAACGCCTTTGCCCAGGTGAAAAAACTTGAAGCACAAGCAACTGATATACAAGGTTTAATTACCATTCAGACGGCGTTAAAAATACCAGGTACAACTATTGAGTCTCTTCGACCTGATCAACAGAAATTATTGGAACGCATGGCACCTGGCCCCTCATTCTTTAATAGCGATGTCGAACTTAGTGCGTTAAAGCGAGTGGAAACCGTTATTGAGAATTATAATAAAGCAGGGGAAAAAGCAGATGCGGCGTTTCAAGCGGCTAAACCCCAAAAAGAAAAACTAGAAGCGCTATTTAAAGAGCTCGACACTCAGATTACACAACAACATAAAATTATTGTTCAAGCTGAAGATGCCTATGAACTTGCCAAAGCTCAAGATCCTGAAACTTATAAAACGGGACAAGCCGCTCTAAAATTACGCACTTTATTTGGTCATATAGACCTTATCATCGCTGAACAAAACGTTGCATTATTGCAAGCAGCTGAAGCGACTGAGAATTGGAAAAATACCTTCAGTACCTTTATTCCTACTTCAAATAAATTAGAGCCCCATGAAGAACTACTGGCAGCTCATTTTAAGGCTACGCAAAAAACCTTATCTGACAAACAAGAGGAACTCGAAGGTTTACTCAATCAATTACGAGATTTCGTCAATGAAAATGATGAAGACAGCTTAAAGCAACTGGACGCTGAACTGAATAAAGAAAATAAATGGAATAACAGCACCCTACAACAAATAGAGAAAAAGAGAACGCTCATTGTAGAACGTCGCGAAAATATCAGTAGCCAGTATGGTGAAATTAAATCTCGAGTAGATGGTCAATCTGGATTTTTTAGCCGTGAAAATTTTGCCGTTATGTTTAATCGCTTTTTTAGAGGTTATAACACTATTGATAAAAAAGCCCCGCATTTACGTCCGCGGAAGAACGGTTTAAGAGAATATAAAGAAGGCGAAACTCAATTCCGCGTTTCACAAGCTGGGCAAGACGAAGTCCTACGCATGAAAATCGCTAATGGCGAAGTCATTAGTGTTGATCGCAAGCTCTTTAACCTTAACCCCGAAGACAGACAAAAAACCATTTGTACATTTCTTGCCTGCTGTATTAATCAAGGCTATTTAGGCCGAGAAAATGGCCAATATACATTAGAACTTGTCTCTGCACCGAATAATCATGCACGTGCAGAACTCATCGCCCTCTGCAAAATATTCAATATTAAACTTCATGGTGCCGGCCTAACCACCAAAGACCAAGCTGAAGTAGATGCCTTAGTCAGAGAAGCCGACAGCGGCTGGCTAGCTAAAAAACGCCATGAAATCATCGCTCAAGTTAAAGAAAAACACCTAAAACAAAATCCAGGCGCACCCCTTCATATCACTCAAGAACAAGAAGTGGAAATTTTCAAGCGTCATTTCTTAGAAGAAATGCTAGGTTCTGACAAAATTCCGGGTAGGATAGAAACGATAGAATTTTTGAAAAAACAACAAGACGATGAGAATCCACAGGAAGAGGTTAATAGTGGTTTTTTATTGGAAAACATAACGTCTCCAGAGCTAGAAAAGAAAGACAAGGAGAAGGAGCAACAAGACGGCCAATTCTCCAACTTCACTCTTGAAAATACTGAGCAACAAGAACAAGACGCCAACCAGCAGCTTTTGCTAGAGCAACAACAGCAGATTATTGATAATAATAGCAACAATAACAATAACAATAACAATAACAATAACAATAACAATAACAATAACAATAACAATAACAATAACAATAACAATAACAATAACAATAACAATAGTAGCAGCAGTAATACGACTTTAAGCGACAATTCCGTTGCTGCTCGGATAGGTGAGGTAATGGATGAAATGTCAGATCCAGAAGCCACAAAACGTTTAATGGCGAACAGTCTGTATAACGTATATAATACAGCAAGTTCTGCTATCAAGGCTACGGGCGCTGCAGCAAGTTCTGCTATAAGCTATGCAAGCGCTACTGCAACTTCTGCTGTAGCAAAACTTAATTAGTAAGGCAAAAACCCCGCGAGTACGTAATTTAAGACACCTACAATTTATCTTACATTTAAAAAATGGATGTTTAATGCGTCCTATCCTAAAATCTTGTGGCGAACCGTAAGTGAAACAATCCAGGTTCCAATACTTCATTTAACGTTATTAACCTGGATTGCTTCACCTTTGGCTCGCAATGACGGTCATGGGAAAAAGTGGGTGTCTTATTTTTTATTATTTTTTTCCCTTCCAGCCTGTATTTAAAAATCAAACTATGTTATTCTTCTAATATTTGTTTAGAAACTTAATTGAGAAATTACGACTAATGAGGTTAACATGTTAAAACCGCTTTCTTTTTTTACTCTAATTGCAGGGTCGACTCTCACTTGCTATGGCCATGAGAGTAGAAGTCCACTCACTGCCCTGGCAGGACTAAGCATCAATGTTTTAGGCATAATGATGTATGCTTTTAGCGAAGTACTCGCAAAAAAAGAAAAGCAAGAGAACGACGCACAAATAGCCTTAGTAAGCAGCCACTGGAATAATTTGACGCCAGATACGCAAGCCGCTGCAACATTAGCTTATCCAAACGCAGGATTTCCGGCTCCTACACAACAAAATCTTCCTACGGCATTAATAACCGCCACTAAAAGCAACCACTCATGCGCCGCACCCGCCGCATGATTTTAAGAAAAACAAAAAGACACCCACAATTTAAATGCTAAAAAAGTGGGTGTCTCTTTATTCTGTCTCTGAAAAAGTGGGTGTCTTATTTTTTTCCTTATTTTTTTCTTGGTCTCTGAAAAAGTGGATGTCTTATTTTTTTCTTGAAAGCGGCTATAACATTCTGACTGAGAATGTATTAAGATAATGAAAAAGGGACTCCATCATGCGCGTTATCTATTTATTACTCAGCCTACTTTGCTTTAGCATCACCGCACTCGCCAATAATCCGTTTAGTACCGTGCTGAATAAACCCAGTTTACTCCCGCCTGAAGAAGCCTTTACGATCCAGGTGATGGAAGTCAGCGATCAGGACATCACGCTCGATGTGCACATTACGCCGGGTTATTATTTATACCGCGACCAATTCAGCTTCACCCCCGATGAGCATTTAACACTGGGCCCTATTACACTTCCTATGGGAGTCAGCGTAACCGATGAATTTTTTGGCACCCAGCAGGTCTACAAAGAAAATACGTTAATTAAACTGCCGGTAGAGCAGCATGCCGCAGAAGCGATGCTACATGTCAGTTATCGCGGTTGTGCCCCGGTCGGCGTATGTTACCCGCCTATGGAAAAAACCTTGACCCTAGCCTTTAAAGAAAGTACTGCGGCAAACACTACCGAGCATGCACAAGCGACCACCATTCTCGCCGAGCGGCATTTTATTCTGGCACTACTCATATTTTTTGGTTTAGGGATTTTATTAGCCTTAACGCCCTGTGTGCTGCCGATGATCCCGATTTTATCGAGTATCATTTTGGGGCAAAAAAATATCTCCCGGGCACGCGCCTTTGAATTAAGCTTTATTTATGTGATCGCAACCGCACTCACCTTTGCTATCGCAGGGGTGGTTGCAGCCTTATTAGGCGCAAGTCTGCAAAGCAGTTTGCAACAACCCTGGGTTATGATGTTAAGTGCAGCCATTTTGATCATTTTAGCACTATTGCTGCTGCTTGATTATCCATTGCAATTGCCGCAAAAAATGCATAATAAATTAGACTTTTTAGGACGCCAACAAAAAAGCGGCACCTTATTGGGCGTAGCAGGCATGGGTGTCTTTTCTGCATTAGTCGTCTCGCCTTGTGTGACGCCACCTCTTATCGGTGCATTAATATATATTGCTGAAAGTGGAAATGTTTGGCTAGGCGGCGGCGCTTTATTTATGTTGGGTTTAGGCATGGGTGTACCACTGATTGGATTTGCCGTATTTGGGATCCATATGCTGCCAAAACAAGGCCCATGGCTACGGGGCATTAAAATTATTTTTGCCGTCTTATTGATAGGGCTAGCCATCAGCTTAATTACGCGGATTTTGCCTAATGATCTTAATAGTGATCATGCAACGAGCGCGCCGCCTACTTTTGATTATATTTTGGTTAAAAATCTGGATGATTTGAATCAGCAACTCGCTGAAGCCAAAGCCCAAAAACAAGCGGTGATCTTGGATTTTTACGCCACCTGGTGCGTCTCCTGCGTCAAAATGGAAAAAACGGTATTTCCGGACCCAACCGTCCAAGCTTTACTGCATTCTGTGCGTTTTTTAAAAGCCGATGTCAGCGAGAATGATGCCGAGGATCAAGCCTTACAACAGCAATTTGGTGTTTATGGTCCGCCGGCCTTGATATTCTTTTCGCCTGAGGGACTAGAACAGCATGATTTTCAATGGGTTGGCGAGATTAATGCTGAGGATTTTACCCACTATTTGGAAAAGTGGTTAGCCACACACCCTAATCCATCGTAATCATTTGATTTTTATGATTATTTTATTGCCCCCAGACTAAGTTGTCTTTTAAATTTTTATGTTGTATGATAAGCAATAGGTCTAAATAAAAATGGGGATATCGAACATGGCCAATCCATTTACTTCATTACGCAAACTAGTTAGTCCTCAAAACTCCGCTAACCGAAAAAAAGTAGTCGATAAATTTGATGCTTCTTCGAAACTTTTTTCTTTACAAGTCGCACTTGCTCATACGGTCATCTGCGCGCAAGAACTTGCAATCACGGATATTAGTTTTCTATATTCTGATCTCACAGCAAAATTAAACCAGGCAGACGAATTCAGTCTGGACTTAAAGCTAGCGCTTAAAAATTTAATCCAAAATACATTCACTTGTTTACCTATAATTAGGACACTTTTAGATTATGTTACCTCTAGGAATAACCTTAAAACCCTATCTATAGATATTCCTAGCAAAGTTGATAACGATGAAGACGTCGAAAAGCTTTCTAAGTACCTCATTGAGTTTCTTAAAGCAGCGCCCAGTAAGCTAGAAGCATTAAATATCACCTTAGCGCCCGGTTCAAGACTCACGAATGAGGCGATCACTGCGATTGTTGCGGCGTCCTCTAAACCTGACTCAAAGCTGAAACTGACATTAAAGCAAGTGCCGATACCTATATCCCTTATTGGCGCAAGCAATACCCAACGACTTGAGCTGATTGATTGCCCCAAAGTCACTTCACCGATCAAACAACCCGATTCTAGGCCTTCTTATATCTAATATAAAGGGGGCTGGGCCGCTTCTGCCCCCTTTAATTCGCTCCCCATCTCAAAAATAAGCCCATAATACAATGACTAAACAGAATATTTTTGTTGTTTAACTAATTTTACTATGTTATCATACTAACAATAGCCAAGTTAAATGAGGAAATTTATGCCATCTTTAGCTCAATTATGGAACTCTTTTATAGGGAGAAACAAACGTCCAGAAAGAGATTTGGAAATGGGACGCTCAACGACTGACCTTAACGGTATCAGCATGCACTATGACAGTGCAACGCAGCAACAACGGATGCACCAGGCAGAGAGTCCACTGAGTGACATGAGTGTTAACCTTGAAAGTCCAGAAGATTCGGCCACTACTCACACAGTTACTATTCCTGCGCCCAAAGCAACATCAGCGCCAAAACCTTCTCTGTCTCAACGCGCCTGGATGACTACGCAATCTGCCCTCTGGGCTGGAGGCTCTCTGGCCTTAGGACTTTTTGCACAACCCAATTTTATTTCGATGTTCAACCATATTGGTATTACCTATAACGGTCTGTCAGCTATAAAATCACGCTCAGACAACCATTATCTTGAGGCTTGCGCCAAACAGCTGGACAAAGATGTACACTGGTTAGTCACACACCACCATTTACTTACCCAAGGCAAATCGGATGCAGAGATCCCAGCCGCGGATGCCCCAATGGTTGAAAATCTAACCACTTTAATGGATCGCGTGTATGAGAGTCTAGAGTCGGTCAAAAAAATTACAAGCTATAATTCGGTAAAGCAATATCTGGATCTGACGATAATCGCAGGATATATCGTACGTTTTGGCCTCTATGAAGGTCAAGTCAACAGAGATGATAATGAGGCTTACCGCGATGCGGATATAGCCATACTCTCCTTATCCATGGTGTCTGCCATTATTGGATTTTATCTTGCCACACAAACAGATGAATTAAAAATCCAAGTCGTAGAAGATGGCGGTCAAGTGACTGCGACAATTAAGACACTGCATGATACAAATCAGTTGTTACAAGTAACACCACAAGTAACTCCACCCCCATCCCCCCCAGCCCAGGTATCTCCAGCAAGCAATGAGGTTATTGGAGCAGGCGTTGGAGTAGGCGGCGCTGATTCAGTAGTCGTACCGCCAGCAGACATTCCAGATGAAAGAGCTCAACAACATATGCTTATAGAGACAGAAGTAGCACAACGTAGAGCATTAGCAAGAGATCGAATATCTAGCAGCACCTCAGTAGCTAGATCATTGTACGGTCAATCAAATACTAATGCTGTAGTCTTAACCAGCGACAGCAATAGAAGAGGGGGCATTAGTCATAGAACGCCTAGTACTGAAAATAATGACAATAATAACGCTCAAACTCCCACGAGTATGACTTCTAGCACAGTTGCTGCAACTACACCTCTATAAGAAACCTAGAGCCCTACCGCCGCAAAAACTTGCGGCGGTAGCTTTAATCAACAACAATCCAACTGACTTACAATCCTAATCTACTATACAAAAACCTAGCAATCTATAGCGAAAATCGTTAAAATAGAGGCCATTTCCTGCCAAATAGGGTTAATTCATGGATATACGCAAGGTTAAAAAGCTGATTGAATTATTGGAGCAATCTGCCTGTACTGAACTTGAAATACGTGAAGGTGAAGAATCTGTGCGCATTAGCCGCGCCGCCCCCATGGCACAACTCCCAACGACCACTTATTTTGCCCCGCCCCCTGCAAACCCTGTTGCGAGCGCCACTAATACGTCAGAAGTAGCCGCACTGACAGTCACCGCTGGGCATACAGTTAAATCCCCGATGGTTGGAACATTTTATCGCTCTTCATCCCCCGATGCCAAGTCTTTTGTAGAAGTCGGACAAGCCGTCAAAGTAGGAGATGTCTTATGCATCATCGAAGCCATGAAAATGTTTAATCAAATTGAAGCCGACAGAGCCGGCAAGATCACCGCCATTTTGGTCGATAATGCCGAACCTGTAGAATACAACCAAGCCCTATTTACCATTGAATAACGAATAAAAATTTATGCTAGATAAAGTATTGATAGCCAATCGCGGCGAAATCGCATTGCGTATTTTACGTGCCTGTCATGAGCTCGATATTCAAACCGTCGCCGTGTATTCCACCGCAGACCAAGATCTCATGCATGTGAAACTTGCGGATGAATCGATTTGTATCGGGCCGCCGCAAGCAGGGCAAAGTTATCTGAATATTCCTGCCATTATTAGCGCAGCAGAAGTCACTGATGCGACCGCAATCCACCCCGGTTACGGTTTTCTGGCTGAAAATGCGGATTTTGCAGAACGCGTGGAAGCGAGTGGCTTTATTTTTATCGGCCCTAAAGCTGAAAATATTCGTTTAATGGGCGATAAAGTCAGCGCGATTGCAGCCATGAAAAAATCTGGCGTGCCGTGCGTACCCGGTTCAGACGGCCCGCTTACCGATGATCCTGACAAAAACTTAGCCATGGCCGAGAAAATCGGTTATCCCGTGATTATTAAAGCCTCAGGCGGCGGCGGCGGACGCGGCATGCGTGTGGTCCATGGCCCCGCAGCGCTGGTTAATGCCATTGCGCTCACGCGTCAAGAAGCCCAAGCTGCGTTTAATAACAGCATGGTCTACATGGAAAAGTTTTTACAAAACCCGCGTCATATTGAAATTCAAGTTGCAAGCGACGGGCAGGGGCACGCGATTCATTTAGGCGAGCGCGATTGCTCCATGCAACGCCGCCATCAAAAAGTATTAGAAGAAGCGCCTGCTCCAGGCTTAACGCCCTCACTGCGACAAGCGATAGGCACACGCTGCGTGCAGGCCTGTTTAGACATGGGTTACCGTGGTGTTGGGACGTTTGAATTTTTATTTGAGGACGGTCATTTTTATTTTATAGAAATGAATACGCGCATTCAGGTGGAACATCCGGTCACGGAAATGATCACTGGTATCGATTTAGTCCGTCTGCAAATTGAAATTGCCGCCGGTAAACCTTTATCGCTCACCCAAGATCAAGTTCAGTTTCAAGGCCATGCGATAGAGTGTCGCATCAATGCTGAAAATGCTAAAACGTTTATGCCAAGTCCCGGGAAAATTGAGTTGTATCACCCTCCCGGCGGCCTAGGCGTGCGCTTTGACTCGCATATTTATAGCAGTTACAGCGTGCCGCCTTATTATGATTCGTTAATCGGCAAGCTCATTACTTATGGTCAGACGCGCGAGATTGCCATTGCCCGCATGCGTAATGCTTTAAATGAAATTATTATTCAAGGGATCCAAACCAACATCCCGCTGCATCACGACTTATTAAACGATGCAAATTTCGTTAAAGGCGGCACCAATATTCATTACCTTGAAAAAAAGCTTGCGAAGGAATGAATTATCAAGAATTAAGCCTCAGCGCGCATGCGGCTCAAGCAGAAGCGTTAAGTGAGGCGCTTGAATCTTTAGGTGCGCTCAGCGTGAGCCTACAAGATGCCAACGATATTCCCATATACGAACCTAAACCGCAAACCCATCCTCTTTGGGATGACATTATTATTACGGCTTTATTTGCACACGATGCTGACTTTTCGATGATTAAAGCTGCGATCACATCGCACCATAACGGTATTATTATCAATGAAGCCTTAGTCGAGGACCAAAACTGGGTGGAGAAAAGTCTGAATGATTTTAAACCCATTGCCATTAGTAAAAACTTGTGGATCTGTCCCAGCTGGCATGAGTTAGAAGTCGATGCAACCATTCTGCACTTAAATCCAGGGCTTGCTTTTGGCACCGGTGAGCACCCCACAACACAAATGATTTTGCGCTATTTAGCAGAGCATCCACCGCATCATACCGTAGTGGATTTTGGCTGTGGATCAGGGATTTTAGCCATTACCGCGAGTCTATTTGGTGCAGAGCAGGTGTATGCAATTGACATTGATGAGCAAGCACTCGTTGCCACTTACTCTAATGCACAATTAAATCATAAAGAAAAACACATCACCATTTGTTTACCTGAAGATTTACCTCTGCTGCAGGCGGATCAACTCTTAGCTAATATTTTTCTCACGCCGCTGATTGAATTGCGCGAAAATTTTCTGCGTTTACTGAAAGCACAAGGCGAAATTTTAATATCAGGTGTGTTACAATCGCAAGTACATCAACTCATGAATGCTTACATAAATGATTTTGATCTAAGTGTGATTGATGAGCAATCTGAGTGGTTGTTGGTGCGCGGAATTAAAAAATAATTTTAAATTTCGACCTACAAAACGCTTGTATTGAAAGTCAAAATGCAGGTATGATGTTTCATAACAATAAGAAATGAGTAAGAATAAATAGGATATTAAGTATGTTAGACTTAAAATTCTATATGTACTTAAAGATTAAGTCACCATAACAAAGGATTAAATATGGCCACAACATTTTTAAACAACTCCGTGCAACCTACCGTTATCGACCCTCATTATGTGCCTCCGTTACGCGATAGCGTTAAAACAGCCGTTGAAAAATATTTTACTCATCTTGATGGACAAAAGATTAATAACTTATATGAAATGGTGCTGAGCGAAGTTGAAGAACCTTTACTGCAAACTTTAATGAGGATCACTGGCGGCAATCAATCCCTCACCGCAAAAATCTTAGGTTTAAGCCGCGGCACTTTGCGCAAGAAATTAGAACAGTATGATTTGATGTAGGGAAAACCCGCGCATAAATCCCCTGAGCAGACCTGCCTGCCCACTTGCAAATGGGCAGGCAAGTCAATCTGACTTGTATTTTTTTATATCACAAATATGTTCACATTGCTTTATTAATAGCAATGACGCAGATTGATGATTAGACCTCATAACCCTAACCGTGCAACTCTTCCATCCCCAACACGGCATCGAGCTCTTGGCAAAAGCCCTGAAATAAAGACTCCACTTCACCATAATGCTCTTGTCTTAAGGCCTGGAGTAATGCAAAAGTAGCCGCTTCCAATTGTGGAAAACCACAATATTTAAGACCACCACAACATTTATGGATGATATGCGCCAGTTCCTGATAATTTTTCTGTGCAAGTGCAGCTTGGCTGTCTGCCTTAAACTCTGGTAATTCTTTTATAATAATCCCTAGCGTTTCTTTAACGAGATCTTTATTCTCACCACAACGCTTTTCCCATAAGGCCCAGTCCACACGCAAGCCTATGGCCGCAGGAGATAAAAATTGATCCGCTATTTTTTTTGCGGCATCGGCTAATAATGGTTTATCCAACACTTGTTTAATCCCTTTCTCTAGGCACTCGTTAATCAGTTTTTGATCTGAATGTGCGGTTAACGCAATAAATGGTGTGTGTTGATTAGGAGAATGCGCATCTTGACACACTTTTTCGGCTATTATTGTACCATCAAAATCTGGCAAACCGAGATCTAAATATACTAAATCATATCTTTTCTGAGCTAATCTATCCAGCCCCTCTTTCCCTGTTTTCGCGACATCAATCAATCCGTAGCCCCAGGATTGCAAATTCGCTACCGTAGTTTTTTGAATCAATTCATTATCTTCGACCAAAAGCACTTTAGGTTCTGGCCCCACACGCACTGGGGTAGTCTTCTTTTGAGTAGGTTTAATTGCAGGCAATTGTGGCAGCTGAGCGGGTACCGTGAGTTGATATTTTTTTAGCTGAGAAGCACTAGGAAGTTTAAATTGGACCGTACAGGTGAATTGCGCACCTTTATCCGGCATGCTAGTGACTTTTATATCACCTCCCAACTTTTCAATATACTGTTTGACCATATATAAGCCCAGGCCACTGCCTTGATATTGATTTTCATAAGAAGGGGTTAAGCGGCTGAATTTTTCAAAAATAAGTTCTTGTTTATTTTGAGGGATCCCGATACCGGAATCCTTGACCACTATTTTTATACTGACTTTATCCGATCTTCGTTGTAATAAACTCAGCTCTAAATTAATACTGCCTTTATCGGTGAATTTAACCGCATTGCCGAGTAAATTTAAAATAATGCGATGAAGTAAAAGTTCCTGACCGTATAATACTTTCGGGATATTATCATCATAAAAAGTTTCTAATTTTAGGCCTTTTTGCTTAATCGCTGGCTTGAAAATAACTGTCAAGGCATTGAGGGTATGCTTTAACTCAAAACAGGTTTTCTTAAGTGTCATTTCTCCTGAATCAAGTTGTGAAGTGGCAATAATTTCATTCAGCAAATTGAGTAACGCAAGACCTGCTTGATGAATATCTCGTGCGCCTTCTTGGGTCATACGCGCTTCGGGGAGTCGGTTAATGATCTCGGCCATACCAATAATCCCCATTAAAGGCGTGCGCAAATCATGGCTCATATTACGGATAAATTCAGTTTTAGCGGCGCTTGCTGCTTCAGCGGCTTCCTTCGCCTCGCGCAGCTTAATTTCAATTTCTTTTTCTTTGGTAAAATCCACTGCCACGCCGGTGACGCCGCAACATTCCCCTTCATCGTTATAAATAGGAAAGCCACGATCTAAAATCCAGCGCACTTGCCCATCAGGGCGCACAATACGGTAACTTTCGTTATAACGCGCGTCCGGGCCTAATTCAGCCACACGTGCAGCCATAGCATAAATGGGGTGATAATTGTGTACATCTTCAGGAACTAAAAAAGAAATCCATTTTTCTGGGTTGGTATACAACTCGTCTCTAGAGCGACCCCAGATTTTTTCATAAGCGGGACTGACATAGGTGATGGATTTGAAATCAGGACTTGAGAGCCAATACACGTATTCACTTTTTTCAGCTAATTTGGATAGAAAATCACCAATTTTCTTGAGCGTCAGTTCTGTGCTTTTACTAACCATATTAGCTATCTATTGCATGAGCGGGGGAGATATTTTAGTTTAGCATTAATGGGCTAGACCGTAGCCAAGTTTTTTGATTGGCTTCGGTTCAGAATCTTTTTTCGTACCGGAAGTAGTCGTTTGCCATTGTGTAGTAATAATAGAACGCTTAGTTCCACATACTTTTACTTCTTCTTTATGTAAGAGCTCAGTTGCGGCATGCACGGCTTCTAGTGCCTTATGAACGGCTGCTTTCTTTTCTTGCTTGGAGTGATATTGTTGTGATTCTGCTTGATTTAAAAGATCAAGTTTTTCTTCTAGTAATGCTTTCTTTTCTTTAAATGCTTTATATCGTTGCTTAGGTGCCTGTGCTTTTACTGCTGCCTGAATTACGGTTGCTGATTGATTGGCTTTCTTTTGCTCGCTCTTTTTCTCGGGATCAAGCTCTAGAATAAGCGCTGCACTTTCTGCTAAGATCCTCTCTATTTCCACATTTTCTTTCTTCAAATCTTTTGCAGTAGTAATGGGTTCAAGACTACCTGCTATTTTGTTAATGGATTTTTCTGCAATAATGTGAAGGTTTGACTCTGGCTGGGGAGAAGAGCTTAAAGAAGAGCCCGTTGAACTAGTACCATCGGTTGAACCAGAACTAACACTACTTAAACTTGAGAGGCGACGCAAACTGCCTGCAAGTAAAGTTGCAGAATTTCGTGATGCAATATGAGTACTAGCCGCTGATATCAATTTATAGGCTTGGGTAGCTAAACTCTCTACTGCGTAACTTTGTTGCTCAACGCCTTCCATAATTGTAGCATTAGTAGGATTATCAAATTTTCCTACAGCATGTGTAAGAGTTGCCCTTGCTTTCGATAATTGGTCTAAGAGTTTAATTCTTTTGGCTTCTCTAGCTTTAATAATTTGCGCATGGATTCCATCCATAATCTTGTTCAGCTGTGCCTCTCCACCACTACAAGTCACACGAACAAAGCCACTTTTTGGATCTAAGCCAGAATAAGAAGCTGGACCAATCATGATATTGTTTTCAAACAATAAGTGGTAGCAAATATCCTCATTTGTTTGAATAGTGGCTTTATTCCCAACGGCTTGTTTGGCTTTTTCATTCAAGGGCTGCCCAATGAGATCGCTTAAATCAAGTACAATATAGAAAGTACCTTCAGGAACATAACTTTCATCAGGCATATTAACCCCCATCTCTCTAGCTCGTTTATTAACTAACTTGAGTTTGGGGCCATAATAAAGAGCCATTTCCTCTAATTTACTTTTATTTAATCCATGTAATCCTGCAGCGAAACTTACTTGCGCAGAAATGGGGGCATGGCCATAAATATTAACACCAGGAGTTAAACATTCATTTATAAAATATTCATTTTCGCTATATACTAACGCCATACGCTCACCCGCGGCAGATAAGCCTTTGGTTGCAGAGCGCATTACAATAATATGTTTTGCCAAATCAGGTGCCACGGTTACTAATGAAATGGGTTTTTTTGTTATCCCCATTTCAGCGTAGGCTTCATCCAGTATGATGGGTGTTTTTTTATCATCCGGTAAATCTTTTTCCTGGGCTAAAAACTCACGCAATACTGCTGCAATTTTTTCCCATTCGGATCTATCTGTTACTGTCCCTAAAGGATTACTAGGGTCATTGAATAGGAAAGCATTGATGGGCAAATTCTGTCTTTTTGCTTCGGCTATACTTTCTTTGAGGGCTTTTGCGGTTAATTTATAGCCGGGCTCTTTCATTACATGAATAGGGTGCAACCTATTTTGTTGCTTGTTTCCCTTATAAAGACCATAAAAAGGCACGGGGGTTACAATAACGCCCTTGGGGTCTTTCTTTTCATTTATAAAATCAAATATTGCATACAGCCCAGCTGCGCCGCCAACAGGCAAAATAATATCTTTAGCTTTAGCAGTCTTAATTCCATACCAATTATTTAATGCACCCGCAATTTTGTCGCGGGACGCCTCTTGTCCCTGAGGATGCCCATAAGGGACAGTGCAATCAATTTCTGCCACTTTATCACGTAAAGCAGAAGCCTCTGCGTCGTCATTATCCTTCACTCTATGCATTTCACTCAGCGCGTCTCTCGCTTGAGCCGCTTGTTGCTGCTTGTCATTCCAATATTTTATCTCTTCAGACCCAATATCGTGATTAATAGGAAAAGTAGGATTACCCATCCCAGCGAAAATAATTTCTTTTCCCTGAGATTTTAAATGTTTAACCCATAGGGCTAAAAGCATAGTCCTATCGATGTTATTAGCAGGTAGGCCATTAGGCATGTACACTTTAGTCACTCCACTAACTTTAATAGTTATCTAATCTTCTTGTTATAAGTCATTCTACCATTTTTTCTTTAGAAAATTGACTATTTTTAAAAAGCACGACTATGATTATTACTATTCGGGCTTTTAAAAGACAGTATGCAATTCCTTTATTTATCTTGTTCTATCGTTATTTTTCTATTTTAAGGTAATTATACCATTTTAGGGTAAGAAATTGACTATTTTTTCTGCAGTCAAGCACCGTTGAGTATGACAGAAAATATACTCTTTTTCCACCCCTACTAAAATATCATCATATCTATGCAAATTATGATAGATAGTTACACATTCTGATAGGTTTTTGTACTATACCCTTAAAATAAAAAGTTTGTCAATCTACGTGAGCCCTAACTCACTGTAATTTAGATATTTTCCCAAGTACTATCCTATCATAAAATAGTTCGAAAGTTTACATAATAATGATTCGGCAGGATCATTATATTGGATAACTCTTTATGAGTATGCGCACTTTTAAGACTAGCCCTCAAAGCGAGTCACTCTTAATTAGTCTTAAATATCATGAGCTTATGAACGCTTATGCGGGTGTTAACCCTCACAATGCCGGGTGGGTATGATTTTGCTGTTCTTGAATCAGCGCGGCAAGTGAGCAAAGGGTAGCATGGGTTAAGATATCCCCCGCCTTTAAATCCACATTAAATTTCTTATTAATTTTTTGCAGCATAACGATGATTTTGATGGAATCGATGCCATAAATGACCATGCTTTTATCATTATCAATATTTGCAGCGGGAACGTTCACCACAGCCGCCAAAATTTTTTTAAGATTATTCATCACAGTTTTATCTATTATCATATTCCCTTCGCACCGTTAAGCGGCTCAATTGACTAAGGTAACCCAATTTAACACGCTCTACAATCCCAGTCCAATCAGGGTACTATAATACTTGCTATTACGTCCTAAATCCTTGACGATAAATGAAATTAAATAACCAGGCTAAGTATATGTCTTTTTTAGGTGAACCGATGAATTTTGTAGACATGATAAACCATCATGCACAACATTCTCCTCATGATCCCGCCCTAATCTTTTTAGAAGATACACTCGAAAAAGAACAGCTTACCTTTAAGGAATTACATCAAAAGGTGAGCGCATTGGCAGGATATTTACTTGAAAACAAGTTAACGGATACGCCACTCTTATTAATCTATCCGGCAGGTCTAGAATTTGTAATCGCTTTTATTGCTTGCTTATATGCCGGTGCAATTCCTGTGCCCGTAGATTTTAAGCCGCTACAACCTCTTGCCAATGAAATAAAGGCTAAAGTCATTTTAACCGAGACTAAAACCAAAGCATTACTCTTCGCTGATAAACATACTCATACCCATTTAACAGCACTCATTATCATTGAAACCAATGCTTTAACGCTCAAGACACAAACCTATACGACTGCTGCATCCAATAAGATTGCCTACCTTCAATACACTTCTGGATCTACGGCCTATTCAAAAGCAGTCATCACGAGTCACCAGGAATTAACGCGGGGTATTCGTGATATCTCTACTGCATGGAGATACGATGAAAAAAGTGTGTCCTTATCCTGGACACCTCATACTTATTCTTATGGACTCGTCGTCGGGATATTAACACCCTTATATAATAAGAGTCTGACGTTCATAATGTCCGCGCAAAATTTTATTAACCATCCCTCAAGCTGGTTAACGTTAATCTCAAAATATCAAGTGACGCATAGTGGTTGTCCGAATTTTGGCTATGATCTTTGCGCGCAACACATAGCAACGCAGGAATTAACGGGTATTAATTTAAGCCGTTGGAAAGTTGCGATTTGTGCGGGGGAAACCGTTCAATTTAAAACCCTTAATCAATTTTATCAAAAATTTAAAAGTGTTGGCTTTGAAGCGAGTCATTTTTATCCGAGCTTTGGCATCTCTGAATTATCAGGTCTTGTGGCGACCAAGAAGTGGGGGCAAACACCGGTGCTCTACGATACTCTTTTACAACAAAGTATAAGTATCACTACTTTAGAACAAGAAAATGTTAACGTTAATCTTGATAACAATTTTATTGTGAGTTGTGGCCCCTTGTTGCCTGGCATCACTATGAAAATAGTTCATCCAGAGCGTAAAGAAATTGTACCTCAGGGTGCGATAGGTGAAATTTGGTTATCTGCCACTAAATGTTTTAATGGCTATTGGCCCAATAATAATAAAACCGATCCCTGCTTTGAAACATTGGATAAAATTTATTATAAAACAGGGGACTTGGGTTTTGAAAAAGACGGAGAATTATTTTTAACCGGCAGATTAAAAGAGTTAATTGTGATTTATGGAAAAAAATATACGCCCATGGACATTGAATCAAAAATCCCACAGGCCCATTCTAGCATCGCGCATGAATTAAATGTCGCCTTTTCAAATGAAATTGAACATAAAGAAGCGCTTTTTATCTTGCAAGAAATAGATGAGGATATCGTGAGGCAGAGAGATTTCATTACTATCGTTGAGGCCATTAAAGTGACGCTTTATGAACAGTTAGGAATTAATCCCTACGGCATTATTTTGCTGAAAAAAGGAACCATACCTAAGACAAACAGCGGAAAAGTGCAACGCTTACTTGCAAAACAATTATTTATTGAAAACAATATGGGCAGTATCCTGTATCAACATATAAAAAATTTAGAATTTTGAGAAAAATAATTGACACCCACATCCTAACAAGAGGGTGTCTTTATTGCTATCATATATAACTACCCATATTACTTAAATTGGATGACACCATGGCTATAAACAAAAAACATACCTTCAATAAAATCATACTCACTTCGGGCATTATTCTCATCGGCTTCTTCATATATCTGGATTTGATTGGTCTAGATACAGATCAATATGACCCTGGCGAGTCTACAGTGACGGTATCGTCTGAAATAAGCATACCCGATGCAAGCACAACTAGCGTGGCGGGAACGTTTTTGAATAATGGTATTTTATTTGTAGCTTTTGAGAGAGGCGGAGAGGTTTATTTAAATTATAATAAAGCCGGCAGATGGCTCAATAATTCCCTGGCATTAAATATCCCATCCCATTACGGTGTTGAGGCCATTACGATAGAAAATCCTCGTCCGAATGCTTCCACATTTGTGTGCTTATTTATTAAAGACGGTTCCCAAGATAAAGGTACCATTCAATATACCTGCTCCCCCATCAATTATTCAGCCGAAGGGGATCCTGTGTTTTCATGGGCCGTGCCTACGGTTTTAGACCTGGCAACCAAAGATGACATAAACGGGATGGTCGCTGCAACATCGACCTCTAAAAATGAATTTCACTTGGTTTTAAATGAATTTGCTGATCAGGGCGGCTCTGGAGATAATTCTGATAGATATGCCACCAAACGCATTGATTGCAAAATAACCCAAATAGATGATTTAGACCATGGGATTATACTAAATGATCTTTGTAGGCTCGATGTACTAGCATCCTATATCACCCCTGAGCAATTTAAAGAACCTTCCATTGTTGCCGTACCCGCACCAATAGCATCTGACCCTAAGGAATTATATATATTTTTCAGAGATACTCATGCAAACCAAAATCATGTGGGTTATGTTTCTTTGAGCGGATTTGTCCAAGGCAAATCTGATATTTTTTTAAAAGATGCCCAAGGGAATACACGCAATTCAAGCGATCGGGTTGCATCGTATTATTTTAGCCCTGTTTGTCCAGAAGGTTACTGTGAACCTTATATCTATGCCGCTTATAAAAATGAAAACAATAACGAAGTGCGTTTTTCTAAAATCTCGCTGGCGGATTGGTTAATAGCAGACCCAGAGGGCCCTGGCTATAAAAAATGGAAACATTGTGAACTAAAAGAGTTTAATGAAGCAAATGGGCAATACGAGCCTAGCGTCTTTAGCAATCAAGGCCCTATGCTGGTTGAATTTGCCCATACATTATACCTTTTGTACTCCAATGCTAAAAATGACAATGCCCTGGTTTATAAACAGATTGATCTAATGAATATAGACGGCCCAGTGTGCAACTAGAGGAAAATAATAGACACCCACTTATCAAATAGGTGGGTGTCTTGTTATTTTCTTATTAAATATATGGGTGTCTTATTATTTCTCTTATTTTGCTGAAAAAAGGAACCATACCCAAAACAAACAGCGGCAAAGTGCAACGCTTATTATCCAAACAATTATTTATTGAAAATAATATGGGCAATATCTTGTATCAGAATATAAATAATTTATAATATTGAGTATTAAGGCTGACTTATTTTCTTTATGGCTTGTTTTTAATTGATGGGTGTCTTTTTATTTCTTTGAGCAAAAACATACCTTCAATAAAATCAAAGAAAATAATAGAAAAATAATAGACACCCACTTATTAAATAGATGGGTGTCTTTTTATTTTGCTTCGGCGGCCATACGCCAAAAATAAAATAACCCATTGATAATGCTAATGTTATCTATTAGCTTGCGCCTACTTTTGCCCTAAGTCTCAACTTTAGGTAGAATATCACCTAATTTAACTACCCTTATAAGTCATTATGTCATTTACCCTACGTCGTGCCCTGTTAAGTGTTTCTGATAAAACCGGTTTAATTGAATTAGCGCAGGCTCTCGCCGAGAATCAAGTTGAAATTTTATCCACAGGCGGCACCGCGCAAGCCTTGAAGGCTGCGGGGATCCCCGTGCTTGAAGTGAGCGATTACACTGGCTTTCCTGAGATTTTAAACGGTCGGGTTAAGACCTTACATCCAAAAATCCATGCCGGCATACTGGCCCGGCGTTTAGAAGACCAAGAAACTTTGCAGAAATTGGCAATTCCGACCATTGATCTGGTCGTCGTCAATTTATATCCCTTTGCGCAAACGATTGCAGCATCTGATTGCAGCCTAGAGCACGCAATTGAAAATATTGATATTGGCGGTCCGAGTTTATTACGGGGAGCTGCGAAAAATTATCAAGATGTGGCGGTGGTGGTAAGCCCAAGTGATTATGCGCTAATTATTGATTATATAAAGAATAAAGACACCACTTTAAAAAATGTAAACGCGCGTTTACACCTCGCGCAAAAAGCATTTGCCCATACCGCTTATTATGATGCGCTGATTAGCCAATATTTAACGAAATACACCCCCGATAATATTTTACCGCCAACGTTTACTCTTGCATTGACGCAGCAACAAGCCTTGCGTTATGGTGAAAATCCGCATCAAGCTGCGGCATTTTATCATCATGATGTGAACAAAAGTGGGCTTGCCGGTTGCACACAATGGCAAGGCAAACCGTTATCTTATAATAATCTGCTGGATGCCGATGCAGCCATGCAATGTGTGCAGAGTTTTACTGATGAGCCCACCTGTGTCATCGTTAAACATACTAATCCGTGTGGCGTGGCACAAGCCAAAAGTTTGGAGCACGCGTATCGCTTAGCCTATGCTGCTGATCCGACTTCTGCGTTTGGGGGCATTATTGCGTGTAATCGAGCACTTGATGCGCCGACTGCACAAGCCATCATCGATACGCAATTTGCAGAAGTGATTATTGCGCCTGAATTTAGCGCAGAAGCATTAAACATTCTGCAACAAAAACCAAATATCCGGGCCTTAAGTTTGCAAGATGTAACAGCGGATCGTTTAACTTATCGCAGCATCAGTGGCGGGTTGTTAGTGCAAGAAAATGATACCCATCCGGTTGATACGACACACTGGCAAGTAGCCACGAAACTAGCCCCGAGTGCAACCGTCATGCAAGATTTAATTTTTGCCTGGCAAGTGGTGCGCTTTGTTAAATCTAACGCCATCGTTTATGCCAAAGGCGGGCAAACCTGTGGCATCGGTGCTGGACAAACCAGCCGTATTATTAGCTGTGAAATTGGCATTCAAAAAGCGCAACAAGCCGGTCTTTCCCTTAAAGGCAGCGTGCTCGCAAGTGATGCGTTTTTTCCGTTTGCTGACAGCATTAATGTCGTTGCGAAAGTCGGCGTGCAAGCGATAGTGCAGCCCGGCGGCTCGATGCGTGATGAAGAAGTTATTCGCGCTGCAAATGAATTAGGCATAGCCATGGTTTTTACCGGCATTAGACACTTTAAGCATTGAGGTCATATGAATATTCTTATTATAGGTAATGGCGGACGGGAACATGCGATCGCCTGGAAAATTGCACAATCTGAATCGGTTAACCATATTTTTGTCGCGCCTGGGAATGCCGGCACACAAAGCGAATCCAAAACACAAAATGTGGCTATTGCTGCAACAGATATTCCTAAACTTTTGCAATTTGCACGCGATAATCATATTGCACTTACAATAGTGGGCCCTGAAGCCCCGCTTGCAGCGGGCATTGTAGATACTTTTCAAGCCGCAGGACTTGCCTGCTTTGGGCCGACAAAAGCGTGTGCGCAATTAGAATCATCAAAAGCTTATGCCAAAGATTTTCTCAAACGTCATCACATTCCTTCAGCTACTTATGAAACATTTACCGATGCCAGTAGTGCGATTGCATATTTAAATCAGCAAAATTTTCCCATCGTCATAAAAGCCGATGGTTTAGCTTCGGGTAAAGGGGTGGTGATTGCTGAAGATAAGGACACGGCAATTACCACCATTAAGCAAATGTTGGATGAGAAAAAATTTGGGAACGCGAGCGCACGGATTATTATTGAATCTTTTTTAGTCGGCGAAGAATGCAGTTTTATTGTGATGTGTGACGGGAAAAATATGTTACCGTTTGCAACTTCTCAAGATCATAAAGCGCGTGATGACGGCGATAAAGGCCCAAATACCGGCGGCATGGGCGCTTACTCCCCTGCACCGATAGTCGATGATGCGTTATTTAATACCATTATGGAATCAGTCATACACCCGACGCTAAAAGGCATGACGCAAAATGGCACGCCTTATGTGGGTTTTCTCTATGCCGGGTTAATGATTAGTCCTCTTGGCAAACCCTACGTATTAGAATTTAATTGCCGTTTAGGGGATCCTGAAACTCAACCGATATTAATGCGTTTGCAATCGGATTTAGTCGAATTATGTTTTGCTGCTTTAAATGGCACATTAAATAGCATGCAAGCAAAATGGGACGAGCGCCCGGCCCTAGGCGTTGTAATGGCAACGCGCAATTATCCCGAAGATTATCCGGTAGGCGCACCCATTACTGGGTTAACCCAGGTTGTAGCTCCTGCAAAAGTATTTCATGCCGGTACTGCAACGAACAATAATACGGTAATCACCCAGGGTGGCCGTGTATTATGCGTAACCGCTCTAGGTGCAACCATCGCCCTTGCCAAACAAAATGCCTATGCCGCAACCCAAAAAATAAACTGGGAAGGCTGTTTTTATCGTCATGATATTGGCGATAAGGCGATGAGATAATTGCTTTTGCCTGCATCGTGCATATCATTATCTTATACTTTCCTAGGGTGTAAGTGTTGCGTTGACGTTCATACTTTAATTATATTATTTGAGGACCCATTATAATCATGATAAAAAAACTAGTTTTATCTGTGATAGGACTTTGCGCTGGCGCGGCTTTTTTAATTGCCATCGTAAATAGCAACGATGCGATGGCTCAAGAAGAGGAGGTGCTTTTCCACTCTCAAGGTGAGCTTCACAATGTGGCTTGCGATGCACCGGCTAGATCGGTTGTTTTCAGCCTACTTAATACCTCTCCCGCACTTACCGCCAGATTAAAGAATATCAAAGTAACACCGCTAGGGGATGATAATTCTAATATTATGACAGTGTTTGAGTACGTGGGAATAGCGGATAATTGTATCACCTATGTGTCTTCAGACAAAGTTGCATCCGGTTCAATCAAACCATTTGGGCTTTGTAAGATCATTATCAGTGTCACTCCCCCTAACTGTGTACCTGGGGAAGGTCCAACTCATGCGACTATCGATCAAAAACTTTTTATTGATTTTAGTTTCGATACTGTGGAAGGTCACTTAACGGCCGCTATCAAAGCGCAAGTGACCACATTGGGCTCTTTTGCAACATTTGCAGCGCTAGCGGGTGAAACTGTGACTAACACCATTAACTATGGCCTAGCAAAAGTCACTGGGGATCTGGCGGGTTATACGGTTCAGCCAAACTTGGAGGATTTTAACCTAGAAGGTCAGCTTTATGGAACTTCTAGGGATCCAGTCACTTCTGCCGCCTACGCTGATGCCAAAGCGGCTTTAGCTATGTTTAACAAAAATGTTCCTCTGGACTGCCCCATGATGGACTTAAAGCACCCAACTGAGCCCGTCTTAAGCGGTGTGTATTGTTTGGTTACCGATGAGATCAGCGGGCCCATTACGCTATCCGGTGCAGGTGACTTTGTATTTAATGGAGGATTTATTTTGGCGCAACCGGGCACGCATTTTATTTATGAAGATGGTGCTACGCCTGAAAAGGTCTATTGGGTAACCCACACTATGACGATACTCTCTCAAATTGATTCTGCAATTCCTAGCGCCATATTCGATGGAACGGTATTGTCATCTGGGCTGGTGTCCTTGAACGGATCTCCACCTGAGTTTATTGATAATCCTCTGGCAACAGTACATGGACGATTATTTTCACAAGATGCAAATATTAACCTTTTCGGCAGCACCGTGAAGATCCCCTCGGCTCCATCTGCCTCTCAATAATCTAAGTGCATTTTGATAGGACCATTCATCGGGGGATTGTTAAACAATCCCCCGATTTTTTTATATCAAGAAATATTAGACACCCACGTTTTATCCCCCTGCCCCTAGGTAGTTTTTTGTGGGTGTCTAGTTTTTCAATATATGACACCCATGTTTCTCAACCGTTAATTTGTTAGCAGCCTAGGTTTACTCCTTTCTATTTTTACCATTTAAATTTATAATACGCCCTACTTTTCCGATTAAGAGTTATCATGACGGCGTTGGACAACATCAAAAACCATCTTCATATCCCGGAAATAAAACACCATATCTTTCTTTGTGCGGATCAAACTAAACCGAAATGTTGTACGAAAGAACTGGGCCTTGCCTCATGGGAATATTTAAAGCGGCGCTTAGATGAGCTTAATCTTAGCGGTGCGGGCGGTGTGTATCGCAGCAAGGTGAATTGCCTGCGCATATGCATGCAAGGGCCCATTGCTGTGGTCTATCCACAAGGAGTTTGGTATCATTCTTGTACGCCTGATGTGCTGGAGCAAATTATTCAGCAACACTTAATCGGCGGCCAAATCGTTAGTGCCTATCAATTTGCTGGACCTATGAAGGATTAAAGACATGCCTCATTTTATTGTTAAAACTTACAACACGATTTCACCCCTGGGTTTAGCTGTTTTAGCGGATGCCGGTTATACCGTTGACCCTGACGCGCAAGAGCCTGATGCCATATTATTGCGCTCCCATGTTTTAAATGCCGATGAAGTATCCAGCAGCGTTAAAGTGGTAGCACGTGCCGGCGCAGGGGTTAATAATGTCCCCGTTGATGCATTATCTAAACGCGGGATCCCGGTATTAAATACCCCCGGCGCCAATGCCAATGCCGTAAAAGAACTCACCCTCGCAGCACTTTTATTAGCTGCGCGAAATATTTGTGCAGGTTGGGCGTATACTCAAACGTTAACAGGCGATAAAGCCGGTTTTAATAGCGCTGTTGAAAAAAATAAAAGCTTATTTAAAGGCGTGGAATTAAAGGGCCGCACTTTAGGTGTCGTAGGTTTAGGGGCTATTGGCGTGTTAGTGGCTAATGCCGCACGCGCCATCGGCATGCAGGTGATTGCCTATGATCCCCACATTAGCGTGCAACGTGCCTGGGATTTATCTTCCAGTGTGAAACAAGCGCATCGTTTAGGGGATTTATTAGCCGCAGCAGAATTTGTCAGCATACATATTCCCCTGGTTCCTGATACTAAGGAATTGTTTAATGCCGCATTATTAACAGAAATGCAACCTCACAGTACTTTGCTTAATTTTTCTCGTCATGAAATTGTCAATGAAGCGGCCGTGTTATCTGCTTTAGATAACAATAAATTACGCTGTTATATTTCGGATTTCCCGAGTCCGCAATTTCAACACCATAAAAAAGTAATTAGTCTGCCTCATTTAGGGGCCTCCACTCTGGAAGCAGAAGATAATTGTGCAGTCATGGCGGCAGAACAAATCCGTGATTTCTTAGAATACGGTCATATTATTAACGCGGTTAATTTCCCGAATGTTGAAATGTCAAAACGTGGCATGCATCGGTTATCCATCGCTAATGTTAATGTACCGAATATGGTGGCGCAGATCTCCAATCAGCTTGCCAGCATGCAACTCAATATTGTGGACATGATTAATAAATCACGCAATGATTTGGCCTGCACTGTCATTGATGTCGATACGCCCATCCCCAATGAATTATTAAAAAATATTTCCGCGATAGACGGCGTGCTCAATGTACGGATTTTATCATGATAGACAAAGAAACTTTAAAACAACAAGCCGCCGAGGCTGCGCTTAAATTTATTGAACGCGATATGATCGTAGGGGTCGGCACCGGCTCCACCGTCAATTATTTTATTGAAGCTTTAGCCAAAAAACATTATGACATTAAAGCTGCGGTGGCCAGTTCACTTGCCACCAAAAAGAAATTGATCGCCGCCGGCATAGAAGTCATTGAAGTCAATAGTATTGATCGCATTCCTGTTTACATTGATGGTGCCGATGAAGCCACTCAGCATTTAAGTTTAATTAAAGGCGGGGGCGGTGCACTCACAGGCGAGAAGATCATTGCCCACATGGCTGATCAATTTATTTGTATAGTTGATGAATCTAAACTCGTAGATGTGTTAGGTCAATTCCCATTGCCCATAGAAGTTATCCCCCTGGCGCGCAGCTTAGTGGCACGTGAAGTCATGAAGTACGGCGGCAATCCTATGTATCGCGAGGGTTTTGTGAGTGATTATGGGAATCAAATTATCGATGTGTATAACCTGGAAATATTAGATCCCCAAGAATTAGAAGCGAAGATTAATCAAATCCCTGGGGTGGTGACCAACGGTTTATTTGCAAAACGTGGCGCTGATCATTTGCTCGTGGCTAAACAAACCGGTATTGAACATTTGAAAAAATAAGAGTACTTACGTTATGGAAAAAAAATCATATCCCCAAGTGAAAAAGCGCTTTAAAATAGGCTTATCTCCCACACTGATTTTATTGTTACTCGCCACTGTGGCGGTATGTTTAGCCTACACGTTTTTAAAAGGTTAAGTGCGTTTTTGTCCTTAACGCGTGCGCTTAAAAGCGACTAATAATTGTGCCATTAAAATAAGAAAGGCACAGGTCGATAAGTAAATAAATTCTTCATGATAAGCGCTTTTTAAAAAATTATTAAACATTTGCAATGCGGCGACGTAAGCACCGAATACACCAAAAATTAAGATGAAATAATCCGTAATGAGGTTTTTGCTAGGCAATAATAACAAGACACCCACTAAACCCATGGTGGTCCGTTGCACTTGGCAGTAGGGGCAAGCATAAACCAAGCCGGCGAGATCTAAGCCCCAAGTGACTACACACACTACAATGCTAAACCAAGCTAGGGGTTTTACTAAGGCATCAGCGTTTAGGTATTTAATCATGTTTTTTCCTCCTAAATCTGAGATTTTAGCATAGGTCTGCCGGCAGTAATATCCATAAGATGGAGCTGTGCATTTCAGACATCCATCATGTGAAAAACCTTTATTTAAAGACACCCACAAAAATACAGATAACATTGAAAAACCTCGCTTTAAATGTTAGCATACCAAGCTATTAAAATTTGTTATTTAACATACATTAAGGAATCATTATGCCTGATGTTATTTTAAGAGTAAAATTAGAAGCTTTAGCAAAAGAACTTCTAGAGGAAGCCTATAATGATCCTGACCTGTTGTCTCTACAGAATCCACACACTTTACAAACTCAAATCGATACGCTTTATACACGCATAGAACAAGACCGTATACGTTTACAACAAGCGATGCATATCAGAAATTCGATAGAAAAAATAAATACAATAAAAGGTATTCTCAGTTTTTATTCCTCCTTACCACTGAAAAAATTACTACTGGATGAACCTTACTATCTTATTTTTTTATTATCACTCGATACCCATCCCACAAAAGACTTGATTGCCTACTTACTGGATATATACAAAGAAATAGATCCTACAAAATCAATTTTGAAAGCAGCATTAACTTTTCACCCTGATATGTTGCAAATTGCTCTCTCTAAAATATGTCCAGATACGCTTACTTTGTTGCTTAATGCCTATAAAGAAGTAGGTTGCTTAGAAAAAATACTTTTTACCCCTAAACATGAGGTTTTTACCGCGGCGGCCAACGCGCAAGCGCCTATTTTACAAAGCATTATTGCAGCTTATAAGGAAGCAGATCCCACATTAAAAGAATTAAGCGCAGCCCTTCTAGCTCATAAATCTCAATCCATAACTAGCCTACACTATGGACAGCCACAGCTTTCAGATGAAACTGAAAAAACCACCCTCTTGCTTACACTTTATCAAGAATTCAATACGGGTACGTTCGGAATGTTTAATCTTTTTGGATGGCAATATGCTTTTGATGCCATTGCTAATGGACTAGGCAACTGTTTGCAAGGAGGACCCTATTTTTTATTAAGTAATACTAGAAGCATACTGATAAATATCGCAATGTTTGGATTGGAAAACCCAACTACAGAGTCAGCTCCTATACCTACCTCTCAAAAGAATTTTCGGAATTAAGGATTTTTTAAAAGATATATGACACCCACAAATTAACGAATATCCTTTTGGAAGATTCACTAGTACTAAAAGCGTAAAACATGGGTGTCTAGTGATGATCTCTGCTCACTGTATAATCGATAAATGTTTAATTTGTTTTTAAATGGAGGTATGAATGCCCAAGGTAAGCCTAGTCCTGTATGAAATACGAGATAAAACTGGAGCAAGCATAGTTGCGAAAGCACAGCCTTTTGATGACATTTCAGATTATGCTCTCAAAGAAAAATTACCGCGCAATCTATACCACTTACAAGCACCTTATATCGGCAGGGCATTTCGTGAAATAGGCGTACTGCGCTCTAGATCAGAGTATATGTCCGATTTAATCGCAGCCATACAATCTTGCATAGAACTGGGGAATAAGTCTCTACTCAAATATCAAAAAGACGCTCTTGAGAATAAGATAATTAATCATTTAAAAATATATGAAATTTCATCTTGTATTATTTATCAACTTTATATCAATTTAACCAATAATCATTTGTACTTAGGGAATTTCAGAGGGGTCTTTACTTTTCTAGTCAATAATGGCGCCAGTTGGGAATTTCTTCCATTTCCTGATGATGAAAATAACCTCACAAAATGTAGAGAGATTTTCTCCTGGCTAATTAACAATGTACTGGGTGGAGAAAGGGCAACGGGTGTATTAAGTAATGTCGTTGTGGGCGATCCACCTGGCACCCAACATAGAACAGGTTATGGTTATTTTATCGAAGTCATGGATTACTTTTTAGCCCTAGGGGCAAATCTTAATGGAGTGAGTAGGGATGAACCCGGGCATGGCAGTTTTTTACATCGCTATCTTGCGAACGAGCTTCCCTTGTCCACAGACTTAATTCATCTATTAGAATCAAAACGGCTAGCCAATAAGCCGCACACACAATTTGACTATACCCAGCAAGATGCGCAAGGGAAAACACCTTTAATCATTGCCATAGCCACCCGAAATATTGCTGTCATCAAGTGTTTACTACAATTAAATAGAACGCATCACATAGATATCGGAATCAATATCCCCGATCAAAACGGTCGCACACCTTTAATGCTAGCTTGTGCCTTTGGTTTATCTGTTACAGTCGCAGACTTATTGGAGCAACATGCAGATCCAAAGACTATTGATTTTAATCAAAAAACCTACCTTGATTATTTAACACTGACTGAAAAAGAAGAGTGGCAAATACTCTCTATGATGGTCCATCCTGAGCGCGGCGCGAGTGTTAAGCACAGTTATCTTTTTGCCCATGATACGGGTTATTCCCCGTTATGCTTATATGAAGATAAGGAGGAAATCATCTCTGGTGAGGAGCAACTTCAGCATTTTGTAGTGCTCTCCCCTCTAGAAAAACATCAAACACGGATCGAAAAGGTAGCACGTGTGCTTTTAGACAGCCTAGAACACGCTAAGAAATTAAAAGACACCGCGCTCGTTGCAAAAATAACCAAGGATTTAGAATCCATCGCTTACCAACAGCTGCATAGTATAGAAAGCAAGAATAAAACATTTCTCACAGAATGCCGTGCAGGGCGAAGTGAAATTTCATATCGAAATACAAATAAAGTAGGGAATAAAGTGATAGGGAATAACCTGACACCCACTTTTTAAATAGGTGGGTATCTATCATTTCTGAACGGTTCTAAACGGTTCTAAATGGTGGGCTGGCATCATCATGCTGACCCTTACTTTAAAAATTTCCAGGTAAAAAGCAATCAGCAGGTAAAGATATATGACACCCAAAAAATGAAAAAACCTTTTTAAGAAATCCATTTGTGTTACAAACAAAAACATGGGTGTCTTTTATTGTTACCTTTATCTTTTCTAAAAACATATTGAATACATTTATGAAAATTATTGTAATATAAAGCCAATAAGGAAAATTTTCGTTATTAAATTAGCATGAGAATATAATTATCTAAGTAGTTCAATATTTGACTGGTAGGATGAGCAAGCTGTAACT
>Ga0206816_1002_pt1 | contig 104890 bp, 95 predicted proteins | sample Alteio_BWOrgCont_88_FD_152866 | JGI IMG/M metagenome (GOLD analysis project Ga0206816, IMG submission 152866) | Enriched cells from forest soil in Barre Woods Harvard Forest LTER site, Petersham, Massachusetts, United States -... | ecosystem: Environmental > Terrestrial > Soil > Temperate forest >... | reverse complement strand
ACCCAAATATTAGGCACATTAGTTTCTAACCCCATCTTCGTCATAGCTACTTCCCGCATTTTGTCACCGCTTATTATTTTCTCCGGCTTTGCTGAACCCCATAAGTTTGATTGATCAGGTTTATCTGCCTTATGTTCTTTTATAGTAACTTCTTTAAGCTTTTTGCTGCCGTTTGCGGCTATTCCGTTGTTTCTGATCGTATCTGCTTTTTCACCAGCGCCGTTTGTGCCTGCAAATTGCTTGGTGGTAATAACAATTACCTTATCGTTAGGGTCATCAGGACTGATACCATATAATGGTTTAAATGCGGGCCCCTGTACTATTTTTACATTTTCAACTAAACTGGCCTGTACTATATCATCAATATTCAATTTATTATCCATCAAACTTCCGTCAATTACTACAGGTATTGGCTTGGGTGTCTTGTGCAATGGAGGTGGCATAGCATCCCATATCTTTCCATTCTTATAATGGATCTCTGTTGCCTTCACCATTAACCCATGTACTATATCCGTATAATCCTCCAACGTTTTTCCGCTTAAAATAATCAGCGGCCTTGTTGCTCCCCATAAGTTTGACTGATCGGGTTTATCTGCTTTATGTTCATTAATCGTTACATCTTTAAGCGTGTTGTTTTTATTAAAAGCAATAGCTGCATTTGAATTTTTGACCCTTACCGTATCAGTACCTGCATAGGCCTTTGTTACAATATAAACTGTTGTAGGCATAGACGAGTGTGACAGCAGGTAGGTTACGCTTTCTACATCGGCAGGGTCTAAAAGTCTTAGCGGGTTAAAGTTTGTGTCAATTGTATAGGGAATATTATTTAAAATCACCCTACTATATCCCTCATAAGGTGTGATTTTATGCTTCAAAGCCTCGGGTATGGTAATGAACAATTTTATCTGGTCGGCACTCAAGTCAAACTCTTCCATAGCATAAGGGCGAAACATCGGCAGGTCCCTTATATTGGTTTTTGCTTTAATGGTTACTTCGCTTAATTGTTTACCTGTATTTATGGTATTCGCTTTTATATCAGCAGCAATTTGAGCAGTATCAGCGCTGCCGGCAACATTGCGGTTTCCCAGCATTCTTAAAAAAGGCGATTCCAGGTTCAAAGAGGCATCAGCAATATTACTTTTATAAATGATAGGGATGGTGCGGTTATTATCGAGCGCTATATCTACATTTTTGCCATCGTTAGCTTTACGTGCCTCAATAACCAATTTAGCGCTGTCCGGAAACTCCACATCATTGAGTACAAAACGGCCCTGCTCGTCTGTGACTGTATCAATAATAGTTAAAGGCGATGTAGCCAATACTTTCAACTTGCCCTTTACGATGGGCTTACCTGAAGAGGTTGTTAATTGCCCGGAAATGGACAATGATTTTTCGGGCTGAAAAGCAATTTGCGGATAACGGTTATCCAATAGTTCTTTCCATTCAAACCGGCGATAGCCTTGCGTAAGCATTAGTATATCCAGGTCGGAGCGGGTTTGATCGGATGTTTCATTAAAATAATAATTAGGCTCCTCTATATAGCCCTTCAAATCGGATGTTAATAGGATATTGGATAGGATGGTGCTTTCGGCATTTTCGTTGGCTGTTAACCTGTCTTCATTATAAACCGACAAGGAGAAACTGCCGATAGCCGGCTTATTGGAGGCATCTTTGGCCATGAAGGCCATCGCCACCTTTTCTTTCGGTGCATATTTTGTTTTTTCAGTTTGCAGGTTGAGGTTAAGCAGGTCGTTATTTTGAATAAATACAATCCGCTCATTCATCGGTTCGCCGGTAGCCGAAAAGAGTGTAAACTGCGCTATGCCCGATGAAAAACGGCTTTTCGGCACAACAGCCACGCACGAAGTATTATCCATTTTGCCATAAGTGGTATAATACACTTTGCCGGCCGACTGCCCCGCAATATAAAATGTACTGTTAGGCTGATCTTGCAGCGTAGCGGCATTGGTGGCAATATGCACGTTAAGATTTAATGAATCGCTGCTGTTTACGGCTAAAACAAAACCTTTTTCGAGCGCTTGCGGTAGGTTTGCCGTTAATGTAACGTTATTTGCCAATGTAACGCTGGCTGTGTAGGTTTTGCCAACCTGCGGCGTTAAAGCAAAAATACCCATACCCGCATGTTGCGAGTTAAAGTAAGCAACTTCTTCATTATCATTATCGGTTATAACACCTTTCACATCGGCTCCCAATCCATTAATGCCAATTGCCTTAAAGGCCACTTTAGAGCGTACATCATTTACCAACTGGCCGCCTTCGGGGAAGAACTGGATATCTATATTATTATTTTGAATGTTCAGCGGGATGGTTTTATCAATGGTCACATCGTTAACCAATTTAACATGTGTTATGATATTTACCTTTTGGCCTGGCGCTGTTTTACCGGGGAAGGTGAACTCTAAATTGCCCTTATCATCGGTAATACCTTTGTTTTTATATAATAGGTTAGTATCAGCACGCACTTCGTAGCTTACCTCCTTATGGTCATACGGACGGCCAAATTTATCGGTATAAACCAATTTGGCGGCTACCTTTTTATCGTCATTTGCGTTCGAGACCGTGTAGGAGGGTTTTACAAATACTGCCGTAGTTTTAATATCACCGATGTTGATGGTTTGATTAAAAAAATAATCAGGCCCGACATTGCGCATCCAGTTGGTATAAGCGCGTATTCTGTAATTGCCGGGAACTAACTTATCATTAATGGCTATATCCCCGGCCGAGATACCGTTTATTGTTTTTAATTGTAATGATTTAATGATTTTATCCTTGTCGTCTATCAACTCTACATATAAAATACCGCCCAACGCCGAAGGTTGATGATGTTCGCCTATGGTTAGATACCCCTTAAACCAAATAGTATCGCCGATGGTGTAGCTCGGTTTATTTAATTGCAGGTATACCTTTTCGACAGGGCGGGTAGCGGATAGCCTTTGCAATTTTGCATTGATGGTAATTAACCGTGCGCTGTCGCCCTGCGAAAAAGCCGAGGTATATACAAAGAATACAAATAGCAGGATTAGGTATAGTTTATTCATGTTTATTTTGGATTTTAATAAATAAACGTAACTGCACAAGTCAACATCAACTAAAAATAAAGTTAAATGTTATTATCGGCAATTGCAATAGAGTAACTAAATTTTTAATTGTACCAAAATAATAGCTAAAAGACCGATTTAGCCCAAAGATAACCACTCTAAAAAACGATTCTTAAAGAGAAAAATTTATTGGTTTTGTTTCTTAATTATGGCCGATGCAAAGTCGCCGGTACGGGCAAACTCATAATTGTTGGATTGCGCCCACTCAATAAAGTTCTTTATACGCTTTACAAACGGCGCACCGGACCTTTTTGAAACATAGGATGGAAACCCAAACCTGGCGGGTTGTTTCAGATCGGTAAATTCCCAGGGATGAAAATAAAGGTTGAGATAACCGTCTTTAGTGTAAGCCCCGGCGCTCATTCTTTTTATGATGGATAACGGCAGATTGTGAAAAGTAAGCCAAAATAACGGGAAACGCAGGCTGGCAGATACCGATGCCGGTATTTGCAAAACGCCCTTGTCAAAAAACCAGCTACGCGGTTTTTTTAAATTATTATAGCGCCCGGGTATCCAGGTGGGATTAATGGATGAATTATACAGGTAACCTGCTTTTTGTATCTCTTCCTCATCAACAGGCATCATGCGCGCCATACGGTAACCGGTTACTTTGGTACCTGATATTTTTTCGAGCAAGATTTTTGATTGTTCTAAATGCTGCGGTTTAAAATCTGAATGGTAATAACCATGCGAAGCTATTTCGTGCCCGTCATTAACAATTTTTAAAATAATTTCGGGCTGATGTAGGGCATAATGGGCCGTGCAAAAAAATGTGGCCTTAATGCCCGCTTCTTTCAACAAGCCTAATATTAAAAGCGTGCCGGTTGTCGAGATGGATAACTGCTCGCTAAAGGGCAACGTTTTACCGTATTCAAACGGCATATCAAACTCTTCTACATCAAATCCTAACGTAATCATTTTTCATTACGTGGATATTTGTAGAGCGGACAATATAATTTGGGCGATGCTTGGTTTGAAGGAATATTTTGCCCAGGTACATACCTATAATACCTAATACCAGTAATTGCAATCCGCCAAAAAATGAAATAGTGGCAATTAATGAGGCCCACCCGCTGGTAGCATCATAACCTGCAAAATAGCTTATAGCGATATAAGGTATGTATAGAAGTGATGCCAATGAAAAAAATAGACCTAACCCTGTGGCAATATACAATGGGCGAACGCTAAATGCCATTATACTGCCTATGGCCAGTTTAGCAAGTTTTGTGAAAGAATAACTTGCCTCGCCGGTGTGGCGTTTAGCGGGGGTATAGGGGATACCTTTTTGTAAAAAGCCAACCCATTTAACCATGCCTCTAAAAAATATTTCGTATTCCTCTATCTTTCTTAATTCCCTTACTACTTTTTGATCCAATAACCGAAAATCGGATATGCCATTTTCAAGCGTAATATCTGATAAAGCGTTTATCCCCTTATAAAACAGTGTGGATGCCATTTTTTGAAATCCGTTTACATGCGGATTGGAATCTTCACGGTAAGTATAAATAATATCAAATCCGGCTTCCCAATGCTTTAGCATTTGTGGCAGCAGGTGGGGTGGGTGTTGCAGATCTGCATCCATCGTAATAACGGCATCGCCATTGGCCATATCTATACCCGATTTTAGCGCATAATCTTTACCAAAGTTTTTTGACAACTCTATGTAGTACACATTGTTATGTATTTCGGCCTGTACCTTTATTTCATTAAGGGTGTTATCTTTGCTACCGTCATCAACCAGTATCAGTTCAAAATTATATTTAGTTGTATTCAGCGTTTTTACCAATTCCGAAATAAGAAAGCTTATATTTCTTTCTTCATTGTAAGCCGGAATTACAATACTCAATTTCTTTGTCATGCGGTTACTAAATTTAAATTATGGGGTATGCTATCTTCCTCAGTTAGAGTAAACTTCCTCGTTATTGTTTCATAAATAATTTTGAGCCATATTATAAGGCACGGTAAGGCTTTTAAACCATAAGGCTCAACATAATTTACCCTTATATATTTTGGGAAAAGATCAGATGGTGAAAGACTGGTTAATATTAAAGCGAAAAACAACAGGAACCATTCAAAAGCCGAAACGGGCTTTTGGGTATTAATAAACCATATTGCAACGCCCGTAAACGCGATAATGTAGGTTGGCGATTCTGAGCCGGTGCTGAATATCACCGGGAATATTAACGTTGATGCCACAATAAGCAGCTGATAATTTAAATTGCTAAAGTATTTTGTGCGGATATAGGACAGCGTAAATAAAAACATCCCAGGAATAATCACAACAATATTCAGCAGGTTTGGAAATATCATCTTACGGATCATACCCATAACAGACACATCCTCGCGGATGGACACAATGTTGGTGGCATTTTTATTCAACAAATCAGCATACCAATCCTTATAAGTTTGGATAATAAAGGCAGGGGAGGAGATAAGCATCGGCAGAACAAACAACACCACCGACCAGAATATCATTCCGCCAATAAGCTTTAGTTTATTATCCGAAAAGAAGAAAAATGCCAAACCTACTACGCCATAGAGCTTAATAAACATACCCAAAGTAATCATTAGCGCCGCCCAAAAATCTTTCTTGTCGCGTATAAAGACGTAGCTAAATAAAATTAGTGCGGCGATAAGTGGATTGCTTTGCACGTTGGCAGCGGATGTCATTAATTCATGCGCGCATAAGAACAGGATGATCAACCACTGGCTTTGTTTAACCGGCAGCAACTGGATAGCTTTTAGCAATATCCAGCAATTAAACATTACCCAAAGTACAACACCAAAGCTATCGGGCATTAATGCAAACGGGGCAATTATGAGCGAGAATATGGGGCCGTAGTGATTGAGATCGAAATAATATTCGGGCTGGTGAACGTATAGATTATGCTGATGTATAACATTCAAAAAGTTATACTTATACACAAAATAGTTATTATGAATATGGTCATGCCCAAGTACTACGCTTTTGCCAACGGCAAAAAGGCTTAGCCCAAACCACAGGACATAGATAAAAGGTTTCCCTTTCACAAAATCAACCAACTTATACACAATTAGGGTTATGTAATTTTAATATTACAAATATAATATTAAAAGAGTCACATTAGAATGAGATTAGAAGAAATTATGTTAATTTATGTTAAAAATTAGGAATTTTATAAAAAATGACTTACGCTACATAAAAAAAGGCCCCTGTGAGAGGGCCCAAAACTATATATTCAAAAAAAACTTAATTAATTCAATTTTCGGTAGCGAGGTTTACGCCGGCTAACTGGTCGGCAAAGGCTATAAACGATTTGCTATCAGCAATTAGCTGCCGGTTTGCAATAATGTTTTGCAGGTTGATACAGCCGATAACAAATTTGTAATCGTCTGAATGATAACTTTCATGAATATGTTTAAAATTTAACGCTTTAACAAGGTCATCATCATCGTAACGCAGGTAAACTTTAAGCTCCACATCATTAGTAAAGCTTAATCCTTTATTTCCTTTTGCTTTTTTGTATTCGTATTGATAATCATACCGCAAGGCCGCTATATCAGACAATACCGCCGACCCTGTTGGATGCCCGCCTGCGCCCTTGCCAAAAAAGAATTGCTGATCGGCAAACGCGGCTTGTACAATTACGCCGTTGTACTCATACTCTACATTATATAAAAACTCTTTATTGTTTACCAGCTTAGGTAATACAAACAGGGTAACATGGCCGTTATCTAATTCTTTAGCCACCGGAACCAATTTAATTTTCATGTTTTTTTCGCGCGCATACTGAAGATCATTTGCTGACAAGTTTTGGATACCGACATTCAGCACCTCGTCTGGGTTTACAACCACTCCATAAGCGTGAGCCGCAGCGATAATCAGCTTAAATTTGGCATCAAAACCGCCAACATCCATAGTTGGGTCGGTTTCGGCAAAGCCGAGGTCCTGTGCTTGCTTTAGCGCGGTATCATAATCCAAACCTTCCAAATATCCTTTTGACAGGATATAATTAGACGAGCCGTTAAATATACCGCTAATAGAATGCAGCAACTCGTTATCATAATATTCTTCAAGGTTGCGAATAATAGGGATACTGCCGCAAACCGCACCTTCATATAATAAAGATGTGCCATGTTTATGTTGCAACGCGATTAGTTCCTCCAAATGCAAGGCCACCATTTTTTTACTTGACGACACAACATTTTTGCCCAAACTTAATGCCCGCGATACAATTTCAAAAGCCGCTTCGGTATCGTTTATCAGTTCTACAATCGTATTTATTTCCGGATTGTTTAGAAGTTCATCCCTGTCTGTAGTAAACAATTCCGTAGGTAACGAACGTTGTTTAAACTCATCCTTTATAGCGATCTTGACAATTTCGAGGTTTAGATTTTTTGTTTTGATGATATCATATAATCCCTGGCCAACCACACCGAAGCCAAAAAGGCCAATATTTAATTTTTTACTCATTATGCAATTTGTTGTAGCTGGATGATCTTTCCTTTAACATCCGTTTTTAAAAATGATTTAATAATTTTTGTTAATCCTTCGGTTTCAATTAAAAACCCATCGTGCCCATAAAATGATTCAAATTCGGCAAAAGCCGATTGAGCGATATGTTGAAACAGGTATTGTTGTTCTTCAATAGGGAACAACACGTCCGACTTAATGCCTATAATTAATGTTCGCGCTTTGATCAAACTCAACGCCTTTTCAATCCCTTTTCGTCCACGACCTACATTGTGCGAGTCCATAGCTTTGGTTAAATACCAATAGCTGTAAGCGTTAAAACGGTTAACCAATTTATCGCCCTGGTAACTTTGGTAGCTTGACGCGCGGAAATTATCAGTTACATCGTCCTGTTCCTCCTGTTGCGTTATGTTATAAGCTTTATAGCAGCGGTAAGAGAGCAAGGCAATGCTGCGCGCGGCCTTTAATCCTTTTTTACCGCCATCGGGAGTGCCTGTATAAAATGTACGGTCGGCGCTTATAGAAAGACGCTGCGATTCATTAAACGCAATACCCCACGGCGAATGGCGGGCGTTGCCGGCTATCAATACCATGTTTTTAATAAGATCAGGCTCTGTAATGGCCCATTCTAATACCTGCTGGCCGCCTAATGAGCCACCTATCAGCACTTCTATTTTATTGATGGCTAAATGCGAGGCTAATAATTGGTGCACTTTAACTATGTCCCTTACTGTAAATTGAGGGAAGGCTAAATAATAGGGCTGCCCCGTTACAGGGTTTATGCTTAACGGACTTGTTGTGCCATAAGCCGAACCCAAGACGTTAGCGCATACGATGAAGTGTTCGTCAGGGTTAAAGAAATCATCGGCACCAAACAGGCCCTTCCACCAATCCAGAACATCCGAGTTTGCGGTAAGCGCATGGCATACCCAAACTACGTTGTCGCGATTGGCGTTTAAGCGTCCGTAGGTGTTAAAACCAATCTCCAGTTCGCGCAATTGTTTGCCCGATTCCAGTTCGAAAGGTTGTGTATATTTATAGGTTTGTGTGTTCATTATCTTAAAATGTAGAGACGCAATATTTTGCGTCTCTACGCTGTATTTTTGCCCTTTTTTTGCAAAGGGCATATCATCGGATGTTTATACTAATTCTGTTGAAAGCTCTTTAATTTTGGCAAATGCCTGTTTAAAGTCGGCTTTGATATCGTCAATATGCTCGATTCCAACGGCAACACGTAACGAGTTTGGAGTAACACCTGCTGCCAATTGTTCTTCATCTGTTAATTGCTGATGCGTGGTTGCTGACGGTTGAATGATCAGCGTTTTCGCATCGCCAACGTTTGCCAAATGGCTCACCAAACCCAGGCTGTCAATAAAGTTACTGGCGTTTTGTTTATCGCCTTTAATTTCGAATGAAAGCACCGCACCAAAACCATTTTTTAAATACTTTTTGGCTAAAGCGTGATAGGGTGATGATTCCAAACCGGGATAATTAACCTTTGCTACCTGCGGATGGCCTTCTAACCATTTAGCCAGCTCCAAAGCATTATCCACATGACGCTGAACGCGTAAGGATAATGTTTCCAGGCCCTGTATAAATAGCCAAGCATTAAATGGTGATTGTGATGGGCCAAAATCGCGAAGGCCTTCAACACGGGCACGGATGATGAACTGGATATTGCCAAACGGGCCGCCAATGCCAAATACATCGGCAAAAACAAGACCGTGATAACCTTCCGAAGGCTCGGTAAATTGCGGGAACTTACCATTGCCCCAATTATAGTTACCACCATCGACAATAACACCGCCGATGCTGGTACCGTGCCCGCCGATCCATTTGGTAGCCGATTGTACAACCACATGCGCGCCATGCTCTAACGGGCGGAACAAATAACCTGCTGCGCCAAAAGTGTTGTCAACTATTAAAGGCAGATCATGTTTTTTTGCTACGGCAGCAACCTTTTCAAAATCCGGGATATTAAATTCCGGGTTACCAATGGTTTCTAAATAGATGGCTTTGGTATTTTCGTCAATTTGTGCTTCAATGCTTTCGGCTTTATCATCCTTTGCAAAACGGGCCTCAATGCCTATGCGCTTAAAGGCAACTTTAAATTGGTTGTATGTTCCGCCGTAAACAAAGGGAGAGGATACGAAGTTATCACCAACTTGCAGGATGTTGTTTAAGGCAAGAAATTGTGCCGCTTGGCCAGAACCTGTTGCCAAAGCGGCTACACCGCCTTCTAAGGCAGCAACACGCTTTTCAAAAACATCAGTAGTGGGGTTCATTAAACGGGTGTAGATAAAACCAAACTCTTTTAAGGCAAACAAATTAGCGCCGTGCTCGGCACTGTTGAATACATAAGAAGTGGTTTGATACAACGGAACGGCGCGCGCACCTGTGGTGGGGTCAACTTCCTGGCCTGCGTGCAGTTGCAGGGTTTCGAATTTTAAGTTCTCGGTAGGCATAATTTTAATGTTTTAAGTATTGAGTTATTGAATGATTGAATTTGAGTTAAGAGATTGCTTTGAATAATGGATATAAAATAACTTATCCATTTACAGAACACGTATTTTTCCGGGAAAACACAGAAAGAGGAACGTATTGCTGATTAACAACAACAGCAACACATACAGCAAGCGGTAAAACTGTACGATAATAAACTACCCGTTGAGGGTTTGAATTTTGATGGGCTGGAATTTGCTAAATTTTTCATATTTATAAATTTATATTTCCCGGGATATTTACCGGGGCAGGAATTGGCACCTTCTTCAAATTTGAAGGGTTGCCAGCGGGTGTTTGAGCCTGATCTCTCGCCGCTTCTTTATAAATCAAAATACGCTTATGCGGAAATTGATCGGTTTTGATATTGCTACCAAATAATATTTCAAAGGTAAGGCGATAAAATTGATACTTCCAAATTTTATTTTAAATAATTTGATTTGGGAGATTTAGAGGCGCGATAGGGCGACAGAGGATTTTCTCATTTCATTAATTTTTATCTTCTTTGTAATCGATTACCAAGACCAAAATGAGAACTTATTTTTTAAACATTTTATTTATTGCTTCGCTGATTTGCGGCAGCGCATTTGCACAAACGCCTGCTATTGTTCGATGGAAAAAAGCTGTTGTAAAAATTGAAGCTGTGCAACAACGTTACAGCCCTGAACAAATTGATGGATTCTTAAAAAAGAAACTGGACTCAATAGGCCATACCATATCGCAGCATGAAACGGCTGATATTCGCGGAGAAATAAGTGGGATAAAAGATACGCTTAGAGGAACAGGCTTGATGATAGCAGACGGTACAAAATGGTACCTGGTAACTGCGAAACATATTATAAAAGCAACAGAACTAAGCAATGGTGCAGAAACCATTACCGATCAGTTGTTCATCAGATCGGCAGCGACAGATAAGAAGACCAATGAGATACCTTTGTTGAGTTTAACAAGCGGATTAACCAAATATAAACCATTCGTCCTATCATCCGATAAGGAAGATTTGGTAATCATTTCTTTTCAAAAAAGTGATTACAAAGCCAACGTGACTTATATGAAACAAATTGGTGTTGTACCAATTCCTGTACAAGATATTGCATCAGCAGAAGATAGCGGTAACGTATTTACGATTGGTTTTCCTGCGTTGGCAGGCAGTACAAAGGCCGAAGTATCAAATGGCAAAATAACGTCTAATTTCATTGCCGAAATAGCCGTTTACCCCGGTAACACCGGTGGACCGGTAATTAAAAATAACAAACTGGTAGGGATACTAAGTTACCAGGCGGGCGTTGTTACCAATATTGACGCGGCAATGCATCCGTTTGCAAAGGCAAACTCGGCAACAGTAGTTAAGGCTTCTTTTATATTGCCGTTTTTGAGAAAGTTGCAGGCAAATGAAGCAAATCCAACGTTTAATAGATAGGATAAAACTTACGAAGGACGTTTTATAAACTTGGTAAGTTTGACAGGGAGGAATATTATCCCAACGCCTGCGAGATATCCCCGATCAGATCATCAATATGCTCTAAACCAACGGACACCCGCAATAAATTGAATGGTGTTTTGGTATCGGGCCCTTCAACGGATGCGCGGTGTTCTATTAAACTTTCCACGCCGCCTAAACTGGTGGCCTGGGTGAATATTTTAACGCTGTTAACAACCCGTTTAGCTTCAGTTTCTCCGCCCTTTACGGTGAATGATAATACACCGCCAAAACCCGTCATTTGGCCTTTGGCAATAGCGTGTTGCCGATGCGAGGGTAAGCCTGGATACATCACCAGTTCAACCTTTGGATGTTTTTCTAAATATTCGGCAAATAGTTGGGCGTTGTGAACGTGCCCACGCATACGATAGGGTAGTGTTTTGATGCTTCTTGTAAGGAAATAACAATCCATAGGCGAGGGGATGGCTCCGCCCATTTCCTGTACCTGGCGAATTTTTAGCCACCAGTCATTTTTATCAGTAGTTATTAATGCGCCGCCCATCAAATCGCTATGGCCGCCGAAATATTTGGTGGTAGAGTGCATTACCAAATCTGCACCTAAGCCTAATGGTTGCTGGCATATTGGTGTGGCAAATGTATTATCGCAAACTACTTTTATATCGTGTTGCTTCGCGATGGCAATAACCATTTTTATGTCGGTGATTTTTAAAAGAGGGTTTGATGGCGTTTCTATCCAAATTAACCCGGTATTGGGTTTGATGTGGGCTTTTAAAACGGCTTCGTCATTAATATCAATAAAATCGAACTCCAAAATACCGACAAACAGGTTTTTTAACTGGTTGCGCAGCCCGTGATACATATCGTCCGGAGCGATAATATGTGTGCCGGGTTTTAGCGATTGAAAAACAGCCATTCCCGCCGCATTACCTGATGAGAAACTCGCTGCATCGACCCCACCTTCCAACTGTGCCAACACGTTCTCCAACGAGGTGCGGTTTGGGTTTGCAGCGCGGCTATAAATGTAACCGCTGTCATATCCACCATCGGCGTTGCGCTCAAAAGTCGTGGATAGTACGATCGGTTCAATTACCGCGCCTGTGTTTTTATCGGTATGGTTGCCGGCGTGTATGGCAATGGTTTCGAGTTTCATGGTACAAACTTAATGGTTTGGGAGATTATTTTGGCTAAAGCCGCATAAAATGATTTTATTCCATTGTCCGTTGGTTGAAACCAACGGATAAAATAAGCCAACACATAAGGGCTTTAGTCAAATAAACCGTTAGATATTACACCCCCATTACATTAACATTTACTACTTTTGCTCAAAGTGTTTTTAATGGAAGCTGAAAATAATTTACAAATATTATTGCAGGATGAAGGACTGGGTGCCGACCTAAAAAAGGTTGCAGAAAAGGTGTTGAGCAACCAGCGTATTACCTTTGATGAAGGTGTATTGTTATATGAAAAAGGCGAGTTGGGTTATTTAGGCACATTAGCCAATTATATTCGCGAGAAACGCCACGGCGATAACACCTATTTTAACCGTAATTTCCATATAGAGCCTACCAACCTTTGTGTTTATGATTGTAAATTTTGCTCGTATTCGCGCCTGATAAAACAACGTGCTGACGGGTGGGAATATACAATGGACGAGATGCTGGACATTGTAAAAAAATACGACGACGAGCCGGTTACCGAAGTGCATATCGTAGGCGGCGTATTGCCGCAATATGATGTGGCTTTTTACAGCGAATTGTTTAGCCGGATAAAGGCACATCGCCCCGAATTGCACGTAAAAGCTTTAACACCAGTTGAATACCACTACATATTTAAAAAGGCAAAGATTGATTATGCTACCGGCATGAAGCAGATGCTGGATGCCGGTTTGGAATCTATTCCCGGTGGTGGGGCAGAAATATTTCACCCGGAGATACGCGAACAAATTGCCAAAGATAAATGTACTGCCGACCAATGGCTGGCCATACACGAAGAATGGCATAAACTGGGTGCGCGATCAAACGCCACGATGTTATATGGTCATATTGAAAAATATTGGCACAGGGTTGATCACATGGAACGTTTGCGCCAATTGCAGGACAAGACAGGCGGCTTCCAAACATTTATCCCGTTGAAATTCAGGAATAAGGATAACCAAATGTCGAACGTGCCGGAAGTAAACGTGATAGAGGATCTGCGCAACTATGCCATAGCGCGGATATATTTGGATAATTTTGACCATATAAAAGCCTATTGGGCAATGATCAGCAGGAATACGGCGCAACTATCCTTAAATTTTGGCGTGGACGATATTGACGGTACGCTGGATGATACTACCAAAATATACTCGATGGCGGGCGCAGAGGAGCAAAACCCGGGCATGAGCACCAAACAACTGGTAGAATTGATTAAACAGGTTGGTCGCTACCCTATAGAGCGTGATACTTTATATAATGTGGTTACGGATTACAACGACTATGAATTTCCACAGGAAGTAAAGCCGCAGTTTTACCGATTACCTGTAATAAATTAAAAAGTCTCCGCTTTAGGGGAGATTTAGAGGGGCTAAATGATATTAAAAACACTATACATCGTCCGCCACGGGCAAACTGATCTGAATAAACAAGGCATTGTGCAGGGCAGGGGCAGGGATACCGATCTGAATGATGAGGGCCGTAAGCAAGCCGGGCTGTTTTATAAGGCTTATAACTCTATTCCGTTTGATAAGATATATATATCTGAACTGAAACGCACCCAACAGAGTATACAGCCATTTATTGACATGGGCATTCCTTATGAAAAATTATCCGGTTTGGATGAACTGGCATGGGGCGTTTATGAGGGCCAGGCAACTACGCCCGCCACAAAAAAAGGTTTTTTGAAATTGCTACGCAGTTGGATGGACGGCCAACTTGACGAGAAATTTGAAGGAGGCGAAAGTCCCAACGAGGTTAGGTTAAGACAAATTGAAGCCTTGCAGCATATTATGAGCCATACCGAGGAAAACAATGTGCTTATCTGTATGCATGGCCGGGCAATGCGTTTGTTCCTGTGCTTGTTGCTGGGCAAACCACTTACCGAAATGGAGAATTATCCACATCAAAACCTGGTATTGTATAAGGTGGCTTATGATGGCGAGAAATTCGAGATAATTGATTTTAATAATGCGGCGCATTTGAAAGCGTAATCTATAACATCCTTCTACCTACGTGAAAAAGATAAAGATCTCTGCTGTTAGCTATACCAATACAAGACCGTTTTTATACGGCATTCAACATTCTGATATTATTAACCAAATAGACCTAAGCCTGGATATCCCTGCGGATTGCGCCCAGAAGCTGATAGATGATAAGGTAGATATTGGCCTCATACCCGTTGCGGCTACCTTAAATATGGCGCATTGGGAAATCGTGTCCGACTATTGTATTGGCGCTAACGGGCCGGTTAATTCGGTGTTTATATTTAGCAATTGCGCTATTGAAGACGTGCAACGCATACAGTTGGACCCTGAATCGCGCTCATCAAATAATTTGGCTAAAGTGCTGTTGAAGAATTACTGGAAGATCGCACCTGAGCAAATTACAAATGCTGAAGATTACTCTGCATCTGCCGACCCATATACCGCCTTTGTGCAAATTGGCGACCGCACATTTGGCAAACCCGCACAGTATAAATATGTGTATGACCTCGCCGGCGAATGGCAAAAGTTTACCGGCCTGCCATTTGTTTTTGCCGCGTGGATAGCCAACAAGCCCATACCCGCCGACTTTGTTGCCGAATTTAACACCGCCCTCAAGCATGGCCTCGACCACCGCGCAGAACTGTTAAAGGAACTCCCCATGCGCGATGATTTTGACCTGGAAGATTACTTAATGCACAAACTGGATTTTAACCTGAACGAGGATAAAAAAAAGGCTTTGTATTTGTTTTTGGAGTATATAAAGGCACTCTAAGATTAATTAGCTAACGAGTTTTCTTCTTTTCAATAACTAAGTTCTTTATAGTATAAAATGTAGGATACTTACTTTTCAAACTATCGTAATTAAATCCATTATTGTATTCTATGCGACAGTCTTTAAGATAATTCATTAATACAGCACGATCTTTAGCTAAACTATCTGCGTTATGTGGAGGGGGGCTCCAAACTCCATAATAGTAAGTCCTAAAAAGAGTTAGATCTTTTGTTTCGTTAGGAAATATGATAATTTGATCTGTTCTGTCAGCAAAAAATAATTGATTGTACCACACCTCGATTGTGTGTGTGTTTGTTATTAAAATACTGATATTGAGGCATCATGCTTTTTGATCTAATCAAATATCCGTTTTTAGAACTGTCCGATATTTTAAAAAAACTATTTAGCCACGTAAAACCGCCTCTATATCCGGTGAATAATATAGCTGTATCTGAACCATTGTTTCTGATTTTAATTTTGAAAACTATATAGGGCATAAATTCAGTTTGTCTGGAAGAATCCACATGATAAATAGTGTCTAAATAAACTTTGATGTTTTTATATGTTTTATGCTTCTTACATTGGTTGAATATTCCAATCAAAACGAGGCCCGATACTATTAGAGTAAATAGTTTATTTTTTTTCATGCGATCCCTTGCTGATAAAGTAAATGTAAAATAAATTATTGATGAAACTATTTCTGCCAATTCCTCTTGCTATCTTACATCAAAAAACTACCTATGAATACAACACTAACATTAAAAGGGCAATCGGCCTTAGTTACCGGCGCTGATAGCGGTATTGGCAAGGGCGTTGCTATAGCGTTGGCTATGGCAGGCGCCAATGTAATTATTAACCATGTGGACGCGCACGAGGTGGCGCAGCAAACCGTGGATGAAATAACCGGCATGGGGGGCACCGCCTACGCTATTCATGCCGACATCAGCAAGGAAGAAGATGTTATAGCCATGTTTGCCGAAATGTACCAACAATACGGCACTATTGATATATTGATCAACAACGCCGGTCTGCAACGCGATTCGAGTTTGGTAAACATGACCTTAGACCAATGGAACCTGGTTCTGGGCATTAACTTAACCGGGCAGTTTCTATGCTCGCGCGAGGCAGCTAAGGAGTTTATCCGCAGGGGAGTAGTTGAAGGCAGGAGCAGGGCGGCCGGTAAAATTATTTGCATGAGCAGCGTGCATGAGGTTATTCCCTGGGCGGGCCACGTTAATTATGCAACCAGCAAGGGCGGCGTAAGCATGTTCATGAAAACCATAGCGCAGGAGCTGGCCCCGCACAAGATACGGGTGGTCGGTATCGGTCCGGGGGCTATACAAACGCCTATTAATACTTCGGCATGGAGTACGCCGGAGGCGTTGAGCAAATTATTAACGCTGATACCCTATAACCGCATTGGTGAGCCCGAAGATATCGGCAAGCTTGCCGCCTGGCTGGTGTCAGACGAAGCGGATTATATTACCGGCACTACCATATTTATGGATGGTGGTATGACGTTGTACCCGGGATTTGCGGATAATGGGTAAAAAAAACGAATTGTCATTGCGAAACAAGGGTGGTGCGATGGAAATGCGTGGTTGAAGCAATCTCGTTGCTTTGCTAACCCGGCGACGAGGTTGCCGCGCTATCGCTCGCAATGACAAGGGTTTTTAAGTAAGTGTTATCGAAAGAGGGCTAAATACAATTTTAGCTCTCTTTTTTTGTCAAATTTTAAATACAGATATTGTAATTTATACACTAAGTATATTAAGAATATTTAAATTATGTAACAATAACATGGATAAATTATTAAATATTCATAAAAATGAATTTATAATTTTGTAATTGATAATAAACTTCTATATTTGTTGCGGATTTAAAATTTAAAACAAATGAAAAAATTATTTATCACCGCAGCAATCGCTACTATGTTTAGTGTAACTGCATTTGCCAAAGGTGGCAACAAAACTACTACAGTTAAAACTGGCGAAGACAAAATATCATACACCGTATTAAACGAGTTCAACGCTGAATTTAAGGACGCAAAGAATGCAGCCTGGACCGTTACTCCAAATTGCGAAAAGGTTACTTTTACTTTAGAAGGTAAAAAACTAACCGCCTTTTATGACGGCGCAGGCACCTATCTTGGCCTTACGCAAGCTATTGAATACAAGGACATTCCTTATTCTGCACAAGAAGAGATCAATGCAAAATATGCAGGTTATGCCGTTAAAGAAGTAATTAAATACGTAGGCGAAGACACCGGCCTTGAAGTTAGCCCGGTTGCTTATTTTGTTGACTTGAAAAATGAAAAAAAGGAATTTTTGGTAAAAGCTGTTGACGGCGAAAATGTTGAGTTTTTTAAGACAATAAAATAACTGACTGATTATTTTATAAATGAAATCCTGGTTATCGTAAGGTAGCCGGGATTTTTTGTTTTTACCCTGTCGCACAAGGCTGTTACATTCATTTTTTATAATCAAACCCTCTTTTCCGCCGCAGGCGAAGAGAGGGTGGACGAGTGAAGCAAAGTCCGGTCCAAAGGACTCCCATGGAGGTGAGTAGTCGCCGCAATGCCGGGAGAGGATGCTCTTTGTAATGTCTACGTAATTAGTAGATTATTTTCAATTACACCTATTGACATTTACAACAATACGCCTAACTTAGCTTAACTAAAAACCAAACAATTACTATTATGAGTTTACGATTAGGCGATACAGCACCAAATTTCCAGGCGAAAACCTCGCTGGGAGACATTGACTTTTACGAATATCTTGGCACCGGTTGGGGCGTATTGTTTTCGCACCCTGCGGATTATACACCGGTTTGTACTACAGAGTTGGGTCGTACAGCTGCGTTGAAGGATGAATTTACCAAACGTAATGTTAAAGTGATGGCGCTAAGTGTAGATACGGTAGAATCGCACGCGGGATGGATTAGCGATATTAATGAAACACAGGGTGTTGAAGTAAACTTCCCCATAATTGCCGACCCGGACCGTAAAATTGCCGAAGCTTATGATATGATCCATCCAAACGCATCGGTAAATGCTACCGTACGCTCGTTATTTATCATCGCGCCGGATAAAACGGTTAAACTTATTATTACTTATCCTGCGTCAACGGGCAGAAACTTTGTGGAGATATTAAGAGTTATTGACTCCCTGCAATTAACCGCCAATTATAGCGTTGCCACACCTGCCGACTGGAAAGACGGCGAGGACGTAGTTGTTATACCGGCGATAAAGACAGAAGACATTCCTGCGAAATTTCCTAAAGGTTTTACCATTGTAAAACCATACTTGCGCACTACGCCGCAACCTAATAAATAATTTTATTTGGAATTAATAATTTTATATATTTGGACAAGCAGCTTTATCTATTCCGCCTGGTTACCGTTGTTCAGTTGGATTAGTTAAAATAACATTAATTTTTAATACTATTATTTTATTATGAAAACTGGAAAAGTAAAATGGTTTAACACACAAAAAGGGTATGGCTTTATTGTTACCGATGACGGTAAAGATCTTTTTGTACATTTTAAGGATGTACAAGGTGGCGTGAACGCCATTAAAGATAACGATAATGTTGAATACGATGTGGAAGACGGCAGAAAAGGATTACAGGCAGTAAATGTTAAAAAAGTATAGTTTACCCTACCGGACTGAAAAAAAACCTCCCGATTAAACCGGGAGGTTTTTTTTTGACAAAAATTTAAATGACTGCCTGATTTTACTACTTTAGCTAAGCAATTATAAAAATATATGACTGATATACTTTCGGCCAAAGCCAAACGGAACGCGATCTTTTTAGTGCTGGTAGCTTCGCTGGGCTATTTTGTGGATATATATGATCTGCTCGTGTTCTCGATAGTGCGTACCAAAAGCCTGCATGATATCGGCGTGGCAGATGCCGACCTGCGTTTACAGGGCGTATATATTATCAACATGCAGATGTTTGGTTTGCTTTTGGGTGGTATTTTATGGGGAATAATAGGTGATAAATTAGGGCGCATTAAGGTGCTTTTTGGTTCGATATTACTGTATTCAATAGCCAATTTTGCCAATGGATTTGTGACTGACGTAAACAGCTACGCCATTATAAGATTTGTTGCCGGTATCGGACTTGCGGGAGAATTGGGAGCCGGTATTACTCTTGTTTCAGAGACATTAAGTAAGGAAAGGAGGGGTTACGGGACTACCATAATTGCGGTCATCGGTCTTTTTGGGGCTGTATTAGCCAATTTTGTCGGCAGCTATGACTGGCATAAGGCTTATTTCATTGGCGGTGGGTTAGGCATAGTATTACTGTTGCTGCGTTTAGGCACTTTCGAGTCAGGGATGTTTAAAAATATGGCGCAAAGCGAAGTATCCAAAGGCAACATGTTAATGTTGTTCACAAATGGGAAACGGTTTTTAAAATACCTGTATTGCATTTTAATTGGCGCGCCGTTATGGTATGTGGTGGGTATATTGGTTACTCAATCGCCGGAGTTTGGGAAGGCTTTAGGTTCGCATGAAACATTGAGCGCGGGGGATGGCATCTCTTATACCTATATTGGCATATCCATTGGCGGTATATTTGCAGGAGTTTTGGCACAGATAACAAAATCGCGTAAGCTGACCATGCTGGTATTCTTAGTTTTGTCGCTGATTAGTGTTATATGCTATTTAAGTGCTTCAGGCATTACCCGGAATGAATTTATTTGGTTATGCTCTTTCATGGGTGTATCAGTAGGTTACTGGGCAACATTTGTAACTATCGCTGCCGAGCAGTTTGGTACCAATATACGGTCTACGGTAACAACCACTGTGCCTAACTTTGTGCGTGGATCATTAATACCGATAAACGCCATATTTAACTTATTAGTAGTGCATTATGGTATGATACATAGCGGTTATATCATGATGTTTGTTTTAACAGCAATTGCTTTATTCTCTCTTAGCCAGTTAAAAGAAAGCTTTAACAAGGACCTGGATTATGTGGAGGATGAAAAGAATTTTGCATCGTAAACCACTCCGTGTCCTCTGTGAAAATCTTAGTGCCCCTTGTGGTTAAATAGTCCGCATGGTTAATTAACCACAGGGTTCGCAGAGAGAATGCACAAAGAACACTAAGATTAAAATTAATATATAAACGCAATTCCACATTTTACCTCTAATGATCACCAAAGAACAAATAGCTGCCGATTACCAAATTATTCAAGACGAAATATGCCGTGCTTTAGAGCAATTGGATGGCAATGTGAAATTTGAAGAGGAAAAATGGGAGCGGGATGGCGGTGGTGGCGGGCGTACCCGGGTTATTCAAAACGGCGATGTATTTGAAAAAGGTGGTGTAAATTTTTCCGCTGTCGATGGCAAATTACCCGAGACCATAAAGAAAGCTTTGAAGGTTGACGAGGAAGATTTTTTTGCGACAGGGGTTTCTATTGTGATACATCCCAATCATCCAATGGTGCCTATTATTCACATGAATATACGGTATTTTGAAATGCCCGCAGCGGCCGGTAAAGAGCCGGTGCGGTGGTTTGGCGGTGGCATTGACGTAACGCCGCATTATGTAATTGATGACGATGCTAAATTTTTTCATAGCCATTTAAAATCGGTTTGCGACAGGTTTAATGCTGATTTTTATTCGAAGTTTAAAATCTGGGCCGATGATTATTTCTTCATCAAACACCGCAACGAAACCCGTGGTATCGGCGGTATATTTTATGATAGATTAGTGGGAATGGATGAACTATCATGGGATAATATATTTGAGTTTTCAAAAGCAGTAGGGCGATCATTTGTGCCGATCTACAGCGAACTGGTCAACAGAAACCGAAACAAATCATTTACCGATGATAATCAGCAATGGCAATACCAGCGCCGCAGCCGCTATGCCGAGTTTAACCTGGTTTATGATGCGGGAACCAAATTCGGTTTGGAAACCAATGGACGCATAGAATCTATTTTAATGAGTTTACCGCCAACGGCTAAATGGTTATACAATTATCAGCCCAAAGCCGGAAGTGAAGAAGAGCGAACATTATCGCTATTAAAGAAGGGTATTAACTGGGTGTAAATATTATGAGCGCAATATTTAAATCAAATATATTGACCGCTATTACTTATACCGTTTTGATCTTATTATTTTCGGCGCTTTTTAAAAATAACAGGGCCATAGTTTTCTCTTTTGTTTATTACCCGGTTATTGGTATCCATTGCATAATGGCTTTTATACAAATGTCGCTCTATCATTTTAAGCCGGTTGGCAATAAAAGAAACAGCTATATGGCAACATTCGGCACCTTATTAGCGTTGATCATTATAGTGCAAATTATTTCTTTTTACAGTAGTATATGAAAATTAACCTTGTTTGTAAGACTGTCGCGTTTGCGATCATAGCGGTGATAGCTATCTCATTTAAACCCGAAGCTACCTTAAAGGGCACCTGGGAGTTCAGGGGCAGCGTGTTTAATGGCAAAAAAGATGGCGCACCAAAAGACTATACACTGCAACGAAAATACAGCGCATCCACTTATGATGCGTTTTTATTGGAGAAAGGGGAGAAGACTGTAAAATTTGAAAGCGGCAATTATAAACTAAAAGGCGATACCTGTTTAGAAACCCAAACCTTCAGCTCGCAACCATCCAAATTAAAGGGGATAACTGTTCATTATTGGTACGCCTTGCGGCACGATTCGCTTATTTTGCGGGCCAAATTACCTAACGGAATGATGGAAGAAGACTACTGGAAAAAGGTGAAATAAAGTCGCCCGGCTTCAAAAATTTCTTCCCGCTTCTTAAGTTCGTTATTTGAATACCCATATTATTGTAGTTTTCCACAAGCTCATATTTAATCCTATTGAAATATTTATTTCTCAAATATTAATTTATTTCACAAAAAGGCAACCTTTCGTTAAATCAACCCGTGATAGTTAAAAGAGTAGTATTGCTATTCGTTAACTAAAAGAAAGGAGGCTGCGTTATTTCCACACGCAAAATAAAATGAGAGTGACAGCTAATTAAATATCTACCAATTTTTAATTAATTATATCATGAAAAACAAAATCAATGTATTGCTTGCAATGCTTTTTGTAACTACGTGTTTCTTCGCATGTACAAAAGTCCATTCAAATCCAAACGTAATTTATAATATAGGCCAGACAAATCTTGTTGCTGATAACGCGAGTTTCAATGCAGCTTTTGTAGATCCTAGCCTGGTCAACGCCTGGGGTATTTCTATTAGCGGAGGAGGAGGCATATGGATATCATCAAATGCCAAAGGGCTTACCACCATATACGATAAAACCGGCAAGACATTATTAGCGCCTGTAACTATTCCTTCCGTTACAGCCGGTGGAACGGGGTCGCCTACAGGCCAGGTCTTTAACAGTGTTGCCACCGATTTCGCCGGAAGTAAATTTATTTTCGCCGATGCTGATGGTTCTATAACTGCATGGACATCGGGCGCAACTGCGGTAAAAGTTGCTGATAGGTCCGCAGCCGGGGCCGAATATACCGGCCTTGCGCTGGCTGCCAATGGCGGCGCTAACTTTTTATATGCAGCTAATTTTAAAGGGGCAAAAATTGACGTTTTCGACAAAACATTTACTTTCGTTTCGGGCACTACATTTACCGATCCTAATATGCCACCCGGTTATGCTCCGTTTAACGTTGTAAACATCGGTGGGCAGCTATATGTTGCTTATGCCAAGCAGTTGGCCCCGGCTAATGTTTTTGAAGATAAGGCTATCGGCAACGGCTATGTTGATGTTTTTAACACGGACGGTACTTTTGTAAAACGTTTTGCTTCGCAGGGCAGCCTTAATGCGCCGTGGGGAATAGCACTGGCTCCCGCCGGATTTGCCGATACACAACCAAGCATACTTGTTGGCAATTTTGGCGACGGCCACATAAATGTCTTCGATTTACAGGGAAATTTTAGAAGCCAATTACAAAATAACGGACAAACCATAACCATTGACGGTTTATGGGCCGTTGATTTTCTGAAAGGTAATATATCAGGCGGTAATCCTACTGATCCACTGTTTTTTACAGCAGGACCGGCAGGAGGTACACACGGGCTGTTTGGTACTTTAACAGTACATTAAGAATATTGAGATTGTGTTGATAGATTGACTTACGGGGTTTAAATGGCCTCGTAAGTCTTTTTTTTATGAGATTAATAAACTCAAATTGTTTTCTGTGATTACCGTTGTACCATTATGCACTGCCTGTAAATTAACTGCATCTAAAATATTGGCTTTTAACTCTGATAGGTCATCGCCCATTGTAACGATGGAATGTTTGTTGAAATCTTCCGCAGATGCCGAAAAGCCGTTTTCGTCTTTCTCTATTATAAAAGTTATTTTTTTCATAGTGATTGCGCTGTATTTGTGGTATGATAGCAGATGATTGTATGTGCCTGATGTGTTTTTGTGAATGTTGACACATAATAATCACCTAAAATGAAATTCCTTTAAAAGGACTAAACACAAAACTTTCCAATTCAGTATCGTTTAAATCTTTTTCTAAAACAAACAATTGATTCAATTCAGGAAGTTTTGTTTGAGCCATTATTTGCTCATAAGACAACTTTTGAAAATCTTTGAATATTTTATTTTCAAAAACCTTTATTTTGCCTTGAACAAACAATTGAACATATTCACATAATTTTAAAAACACATCTAATGTACCGATGTTGGTAACATATGACAAGTTACCTTCTAAATGCATACCGCCAATTTCCATGATTATAGTTCCTGTTATCACACATCTTTCAAAACTATTGCCAGCATGAGCAACATAGTCATTTCTTAGGTTCAAAATCCTGTTATGTTCAATAGTTAATTCATCGCCAGCTGCTTTAAATACTTCTCTGAAGTTTAATGATGGCCCCCTTCCAGAATTGCTTGCAAAGCATTTTGAATATGTAACGATTGAAAAAAAAGAGAGACTCTGACTTGTGATTTTGCTGTTATTGTTAGATTTTAATTGAGATATAGCCTCAATGACCAACTCCAAGTCTTTTCTTATGAGGATATATCCTGCATATAATTTTGCGTTATGCGACTTAAGTTCAATGTAGCCACGAGGGTTTCCATTTACGTCTTTATAAAGTCTATAATAAGCGCCGTTTTCTAACCTTATATATTTCTGTTCGTTACTCACTTTATCACCGGCAACACCACTTTCGAACTATTATGATAAACCTTAATGGTTTCCTTTACAAAGTCACTATCCTTTGCTTTGTTAATATTGGCTACAAATTTTTGCGGGTTCAGATCGGTTAAGGGGAACCAGCTGCTTTGGATCTGTATCATCAGCTTATGTCCCTTTTTAAAGGTGTGGGCAACATCGGGCAGGGTATATTTTACCTGGGTTGGCTTGCCGGGCACAAATGGCTCTGGCTTTTCAAAACTGTTGCGGAAACGGCCGCGCATAATTTCGGCGCGTACCAGCATTTGGTAGCCACCCATCGGGTAACGGGTTGTTGGGTCAACAGGCGTATTATCGGGGAATACATCTATCAGCTTGACTATAAAATCCGCATCGGTGTTGGATAGGCTAACCATCAGATCGGCAACTATCGGGCCGGCTACAGTCATATCATCGGTTAATATGCCGCTGTCATAAGTCAGCACATCTGTACGGCGGGCGGCGAAGCGCTGGTCGTCATCCATATATTCGCGGGTGCGGCGGGCGTGTACTTTCTCGGTATAGGGTACCGGGTGGGCAGGATCGCTTACATAGCTATCAAATGTTGGCTGTTTACTGTTTGACGGAGCAAATGTTAGTTTACCTTTTTCCTGCAAATAAACGGGAGTTGGTTTTGCTTCTGCAACCGGCCATGCAGGGAACGTGCGCCATTTATTCTCGCCCGAGAAAAAGATGGTGGCTTTGCTCAAATTATCAGAGCCTTTGCCTTTCAGATAATAATTAAAGAACGGCACTTACAAATCCTGGTAATACAGCGAAGTATTGCTGCCAAACTGCACATTGCCTAAATGTGTTCCATCTGCACTGGCCCATTGGCCATGATACCACGGGCCAATGATGAGTTTGCTGTTGGTAGCCGGGCTTTTGTTTACCAACGCTTTGTAGGTATTCCACGCGCCGTAGCCGTCTTCGGCATCAAACAGGCCGCCGGTTATTAGCATGGCTGGTTTAACATCCTTAATGCCGCTGCGGGCATCGCGGGCCTTCCACCAGGCATCCAGGTTGGGGTGGTTCATCATATCTGTCCAGAATTTCATGGTATCGCCGCTTATTTTGGTGAAGTTGGGCATAGCGCCCATTTTTAAGTAGTAATCATAATTATCCTGGTCGACCACCCTGAAACCGCCATGCGTGCCCCTTGTTGATGGCGCACGGCTTGGCGCGGCAAATCCGCCTGCCACCTGGAACTCAAAAGCATCCATCAGCATCATTACGCCGTTATGGTGGTCGTCATCGCCAAAAAAACGGTCGGTAACCGGTGCTTGCGGACTAACCGCTTTTAACGCCGGGTGTCCGCTCAAAGCAATCATGGTAGCATAAAAGCCGGGGAAGGAGATACCGATGGCACCTACGTTGCCATTGTTATTATCAATGTTTTTTATCAGCCAATCAATGGTATCATAGCTGTCGCTTGCTTCGTCAATGTCTTTGTCCGTTTTTTTATTGGGATTAAAGGGGCGCACTACTTCAAAACTGCCTTCGCTCATGTACTTGCCACGGATATCCTGGTTAACCATTATATAGTTTTCCTTGCAATAGCGCATCATATAACTGCGCCAGTACGCCTTGACGTTTTTGCCGTACGGCGAAACAGAGTAAGGCGTACGCGTGAGGAGTATAGGATGCTTTTCCGACTGATCTTTTGGGATATAAATAGAAGTGAACAGTTTAATGCCATCCCGCATCGGAATCAATATTTCCTTTTTTGTATAGTTATTCATAAACCAGGCAGAATCCGGGTTTTGGGCCGAGGCTATTAGCGGGAAAAATAAGATGATGAGCAGGAAAATTTTTTTCATGATAAATTGATATGATAGCTGTAAATATATTGATTTTAGCGAATTTAAGAAACAAAAAATCAGGTTGGCAACGGGCTTACCCGGCATTGTTGAAGCGCCGGGTATCTTAGCTAAATCAAATTGTTTTGTTATTATTGCGTTAAGTCCGTTAGTCCTTATAACTTTGCGGTATAAAATTATTGATGGTTAAATTATTTGTAGGCGGTTTTCCGCTTGAAATGGACGAAATGCAACTGGTTCAACTCATTGCCCCTTATGGCGATGTGGATACGATCAAGATCGTCCGTGATAAAAAGACGAGAATCTGCAAAGGATATGCCTTCCTTGAAATGAAGGACCGGCAAAACGCGGTGCAGGTGAAAGAAGCGCTTGATGGAGCCGATTTTAAAGGACGACCATTGGTGATTAACATTGTGGAAGAAAAGCCCGCGCCGGTTGCAAACCCCATCTACGTTAAAGTAAGGCCGAGTTATGGCACTCCTGTTAAACCCAAGCGACCGAGGAAGCAATAAATATTGTTATTCCTGCACTACATTAAGCCGCTAACTTAATACGAAGCGGGCGGCTGGTGCCCCAATAACCCATACAATGGCGTATGCCGCATTAATAAACCGTTTGGCAAGCCAGTAGCGGAGAATACGGCTGTTTGATATTCGCGGGAGATCTCGTGCAAAATGAAAGTGACCGAGGCCAACGATTTAATGAAAAACAGAATTTTAACAGAAACGAAGCATTAATTCGATTAATTAAATTAATAATTATGAAATACCATTGCTCAATATTGCTACTGTTTGGTTTAAGTTGCTTTATGAGTTGCAAGGCCCAAGAATCAGGCAAACAATTGCTGACGCTTGAAAAGGAGATCGCATTGCCAAATGTGAAAGGCCGCATAGACCATATTGATATTAACCTGAAAGACGAGGTTGCTTACATTGCTGCATTAGGAAACAATACTTTAGAGATAGTTGATCTGAAAAGTGGCAAGGTAATAGGCAGCATTGGTGGATTGAGTGAACCGCAGGGCGTAGTGTATGTTGCCAAACACCAGGAAATCTTAGTGGCCAATGGCGGAACAGGCGAATGTGATTTTTATAATGCCATAACATTTAAAAAGACGGGTAGTTTAAAACTGGCGGATGATGCTGATGATATACGCTATGATGCTGATGAAGATAAATTGTATGTTGGCTACGGGAGCGGTGGAATCGCCATAATTGACGCGGCCAGCCACAACCAGGTGGGCAATATTCCCCTGCCTGCTCACCCGGAATCTTTTCAACTCAACTCTAAAATAAATAAGCTGTGGGTTAATCTGCCTGGTTCGGGTATTATAGGCGTTGCTGATCTGAAACAATTGAAACTCAGTGCTAAATGGTCAAAATTGTTACCACGTGCCAACTTCCCAATGGCCTATGATGAAGTACAGCACCGGATTATCGTGGGCTACCGTGTACCGGCAAAGCTGGTTGTTTATGACAGCGAAACAGGTAATGAAATTTTTAGCGGGTCAATGGTCGGCGATGTCGACGATCTGTATTGGGACCCAAAAAGTAAACAGGTATATGTCAGCGGAGGGGGCGGTGCGGTCGACATTTTTAAATCTGTGGGTGATACAACCTATAAACAGATTGCGCATATTAACACCCGCAACGGCGCGCGCACATCTTTACTGGTTCCTGAATTAGGTTTATTCCTGATCGTGGCAAAAGAAAGCGGCGATCGAAAAGCAGCTTTATTAGTTTATAAAATAACGCAATAATCAACCTAATAGAATAGTGGTCAAAACGTAACCCTAACCAGGTCAACTAAAATATTAAAACTAACTTGCCAGGTTATCAAATTATAAGAGCCACCCTATTTAGAGTAGCTCTTATAAAAATTGAAAAGTGCGGAAGAAGGGACTCGAACCCCCACGCCGTGAAGCGCCAGATCCTAAGTCTGGTGCGGCTACCAATTACGCCACTTCCGCAGTTAGGATTTTTTTAGTGGGGCAAAGATAGGTTTATTTGAGAGATTATAAAATGTAATTTGCTTTTTTAAACGTTAAAGGTAAACTGCACTACCTTTTCTTGTTTCCCATTCATCGACCGATAGAAATCCAAAGCATGTTTATCTGCTTCGCTGGCATCAACAAATAGTTGCTTCGCGCCATTTTCGTTAGCATATTGCTTTATGGCTGCCATTAATTTTTTGCCTATACCCATTCGCTGAAATTCGAATTTTATGGCTATATCATAAATAAATATTTCGGAACGATCTACATCATACATGGGCAACTCGTAAGCGGTTAAACCGCCAATAACTTCGGATTTATAAACAGCAGCGAGGCAAATAAAGCCGGGGTTTGCAAGAAGTCGGATGATATGACTTTCATTGGTCTCAACCCTTTTTTCAACTCCAAATACCTGCTGCAATACCCGGAACAGTTGTTGAGCGATAGGTATATCGTTCTTATCCAAATGCTTTATTTCAATCTCTTCGCTATTTAATTTCATTGCTTTTTTGCCGCATTCACTTATAGATAAAGTAAATCTATTAAAACCTATTGAAAAAAAAACTGTTAACGTATTTAACTATAACAATAAACCAAATACACCTATGAAAAAGTTAAGTTCAATTTTAATGATTGCCTTCGCCGCCTGCGCGTTACAGGCCTGCCAGGGGCCAAAAGACAGTAAAGGCGCTGCCGACAGCGCGAACGCTGTAAAGGATACCACCACATCGGGTTTAACCGGCATTGGTGTTGATAAAGCTGATGCCGAATTTGCTGTGAAAGCGGCAAACGGTGGGATGACAGAAATAGCGCTAAGCCAACTGGCCGTAGAAAAGGCAATCAACAATAAAGTTAAAGACTTCGCTACAATGATGGTTAATGATCATAGTAACGCAGGTAACGAATTGAAAGGAATTGCAAATACAAAAAATATCACCCTGCCCGATTCTGTAAGCAAAGATTCAAAAAAGGCGATTGACGACCTTTCTAAGAAATCTGTAAGTGATTTTGATAAGGCGTATGTAAGCAAAATGATAGATGACCATAAAGCGGCCGTAAGCCTGTTTAGAGATGCTGCTAAAAATTTAAAGGACCCTGACCTGAAAGCTTTTGTTGATAAAACATTGCCTATAATACAAAAGCATTTAGCAGCTATTATAGATATACATGATACCATGAAATAGTTGACACTTACCGGTAAGTTTAAATCCAGAAAAGCAAGTCTTGTTTTTATTAACAAGGCTTGTTTTATTTAACAGCTATTTTGTATGCTCTAAAAATTATATACTTTTAGAGCAACTATGGAAGCAAAAAACAATAAAAAGACCATCTGGGCATGGTGCATGTTTGATTGGGCCAACCAATCGTATAATATGGTTATTACGTCAACCATATTTCCGGCGTATTGGGTTGGGATTACCGCCAATACTGTTTACGGAAAAAATACGGTTAGCTTTTTTGGCCATAAGTTTATAAACACTGTATTGCAAAACTACGTTTTGGCTGCCTCATACCTGCTCATCGTTATTTTATTGCCCATATTAACTTCCATTGCCGATTATCGCGGTGCCAAAAAATTGTACTTGCAATTGTTTACCTGGCTTGGCGCTTTAGCCTGCGCAGGACTATTTTTCATGGTTGAAGGAGGGCCAATAGAGTTTGGGATGATCTGTTTTGGCCTGGCCACGATTGGTTACTGTGGTGGGTTTGTGTTCTATAACTCTTACCTGCCCCAAATAGCCACGCTTGATAAGCAAAATGATGTGAGCGCCAAGGGTTTTATTTATGGTTTTGCAGGAAGTATTGTAGTACAATTGGTTTGTTTGGTTGGCGTGCTCTTTCACAATTTCTTCGGCATTACTGAAGATATGGGAGCCCGAATATCGTTTATTATCGTTTTTTTATGGTGGATAGGTTTTGCCATAATCCCTTTCAAAATATTACCGAAGGGCGAACCCAATGCCGGATCGCATAAATTCAATGTGTTTACGGGCGGGTTTAAAGAACTGGCCAAAGTTTTAGGAAAGATCAAAAATATGCCTTTAGTAAAACGCTTTTTGCCAGCATTTTTCTTTTATTCGGTAGGTGTACAAACCATTATGCTGGTCGCTGCTGAATTTGCTGCAAAAGAACTACACATGAAGGACGATGACCTCATCACTATTATTTTGGTTATACAAGTGGTAGCTATTATAGGTGCCTGGCTTACTTCTTTGGCATCCAACAAATGGGGGAATACCAGGGCATTGATAGTATTGGTTGTTTTTTGGACAATAACCTGCTTGTGTGTTTACTATATAACAAATCAAAGCCAGTTTTATGTAGCAGCATTTGCGGTTGGTTTAGTAATGGGCGGTGTACAATCGCTATCCCGCTCTACATACGCTAAATTATTGCCCGAAAATATCCCCGATACAGCTTCCTATTTCAGCTTTTATGACGCTACAGAAAAGCTATCCATCGTAGTTGGTCTTGCAGTTTTCGCCTTTGTGGAAGATCATACCAGCACCATGCGCAATTCGGCATTAGCGCTGGACTGTTTCTTTGTAATAGGTTTATTATTACTGATCGTATTATTTGTAGCCGAAAAGAAAGCCAATAAAACACCGTTAGCAGCCACCGCCTAACTATGAAAATTATTAAGTGGGGAATTTTAGGTACCGGGCGCATTGCCGGTAAATTCGCATCAGATCTGCAATATGCCGAAGGTTGTGAATTGATTGCTGTAGGGTCGCGGTCGCAGGCATCGGCAGATGAATTCGCCAATGAGTTTTCGGTGAAGTATCGCCACGGGTCTTATGATGAACTGGTTAAAAACCCGGAGGTTGAAGTAATCTATATTGCAACACCCCATAACCTGCATTACGAAAACACATTGCTTTGCTTAAATCATGGCAAAGCAGTTTTATGCGAAAAACCATTTGCCATGAATACCCGGCAGGCATTAACAATGATAAACCTGGCCATGGAAAAGAAAGTGTTTTTAATGGAAGCGCTCTGGACAAAGTTTCATCCGCATTTTATTAAAATGCAGCAAATGATAGGCGAGGGGATGTTGGGTGACATTAAGTCGGTATTAATAAATTTTGGTTTTAAGCCTGTTCCGCCGGTTAACCCACGGTTATTTGAACCGGAATTAGGCGGCGGTACGGTTATGGACATCGGCATTTATAACGTGTTTATGGCCCTGAATATTTTAGGCAAACCGGATCATATAGACGCGGTAATGACACCCGCGCCGACGGGGGTTGACGAACAATGCGCCATCTTGTTTCGCTATAAAAACGGCGCTATGGCACAGTTGTTCTCCACTTTTTTGACAAACCTGGGCACTGAGGCTGACATTAGCGGAACTAAAGGCCGTGTAAGATTAACCTCCAAATTTTACGAACCGTCTGCAACTATTGAGTTTTACGAAGGGCGCGATAATCCTAAACAAATTATAGCTGTTGAAAAGGAAAGAGGAACAGGCTATCAATATGAAGCAAGGCATGTAAATGAATGTTTGCGAAAGGGGCTTACCGAAAGTGATATACTACCTTTTGCAGATACGATTAGGTTGATGGAAACCCTGGATGAAATAAGACGTAAAGCGGGTATACATTACCCGGCGGATAATTAAGATAAAACGCTAATATATATTGCCTACATTTAACCAGCCATGCAAACCAAAAACAATAAAAAAACTATACGTGCCTGGGCTTTTTTTGATTGGGCAAATTCTGCCTATAACCTGGTTATAACTTCCACTATTTTTCCGGCTTATTATGTAGCTATCACAGCTAATGATAAAAACAATAATCACGTTAATTTTTTCGGGCACAGCTTTGTAAATACGGCCTTATCCGATTATACTTTAGCCGCGGCCTATTTAATGGTTGCCTTACTATTGCCTATTTTAACCTCTATCGCTGATTACCGGGGTAATAAAAAAATATTTATGCAGTTTTTTACCTGGCTGGGTGCAGCATCGTGCGGAATGTTATATTTCTTCAAAATTGATACCCTGGAAACGAGTATGTTGTTTTTTGGATTGGCAGCGATAGGCTATAGCGGTGGCTTTGTGTTTTATAATTCATACCTGCCAGAAATTGCCACGCTTGACATGCAGGACAGGGTAAGCGCCAAGGGTTTTACTTACGGCTATATTGGCAGTGTAATATTACAACTGATTTGTTTTGCATTTGTGTTGAAGCCGGAATGGTTCGGGATTGTAGATAAAAGCTTCCCGGCCCGGCTCTCGTTTTTATTAGTTGGTTTATGGTGGATATGTTTCGCCTATATTCCATTTACCATATTACCCAAAGGCAGCCCAAACGCCAAATCGCACCATACAGACCTTATACGTGGCGGCTTTATAGAATTGGGCAAGGTATGGAAGCAGGTTAAGCAAATGCCGGTGTTAAAACGCTATTTGCCCGCTTTCTTCTTTTATTCGATGGGCGTACAAACCATTATGCTGGTGGCTACCAGCTTTGGCGCTAAAGAGCTGCACATGCAAACCAGCTCGTTAATACAAATTATATTAATTATTCAAATAGTGGCTATCGGCGGTGCCACACTAATGTCCCGCCTGTCTGAAAAATACGGTAACATACAGGTATTGGCAGGTGTAGTTATTATATGGATAGGTACCTGCGTGGCGGCATATTTTACAACAACATCTAACCAGTTTTATGTGTTGGCTATTATAGTTGGCCTGGTAATGGGTGGCATACAATCCTTATCCCGTTCTACTTATTCAAAACTAATTCCACAGGATATTCCCGATTCGGCCTCTTTCTTTAGCTTTTATGATGTTACCGAGAAACTGGCAATTGTAGGAGGGATGTTTAGTTTTGGATTGGTTGATGATATTACCAATAGTATGCGTAACTCAACATTGGTGTTATGCGTATATTTTTTAATAGGATTGGCATTGTTGGTTTCGTTACTTTTATTTAAAAAGAGAGCGGCTAACGCGGCAATTCAATAATAATTTGGGTACCTATAAGACTTACGAAATTTTTAAAACTTCGTAAGTCTTTGGTGTTTTTAACCATGCACATTATGATACACAGCCGGAACAGTTTGCAAATAACTATAAATAGCATCTATTTCCTTATCGCTTAGCCTATCAAATTTTGGCATTGGCGGGTGCAGTTTTCTATTAGGCGCTTCACCATCTTTAACTGCTTTTAGAAATTGAGCTTTGGTAAAATTGCCTATGCCTGTGTTTTTATCCACCGTAATGTTTGAAGCGATTACGGTGTTTCCTTTTTCATCCTTGAATTTTATTCCGCCGGCCAGGTAACCTTTGCTTTGCTCAATAGCTAAATAATTCAGCTTTTGTAAACTTTGTGAATGGCAATGGAAGCAACCAAGGTTGTCAACCAGGTATTTACCCATAGCCACATCATTGATTGGCATTTTAATGCCGGGATTATAGGGCAATGGCTTGGCTGTAGCACCCATATATATTTTACCGATAATGTTATAATGTGTTAACCCGATAGTGGTGTCAGCGGCAGCGACAGCCGCGTCATTTGAGCGGAGATAGGCGATAATGGCATTCACATCTTCATCGGCTAAGTTGGGACGAAGCATGTAGGGTATAAAGCGGCCATCTTTATTGATACCTGTTTTTAGCAGGTATTTTAACTGTGCGTCTGAATATTGCGGTGGGCGACCATTTGTTTTTGAATTGGTGAGGTTGGCCGAATATACCTTGCCAACTATTCCAGGCACATCATGAATAGGAGTGCCGATCAATTTATTAACTGAACGATCATAATGGCAACCCGCGCAACTGCTGAATACCAGCACTTTGCCGCGTGCAATAGCCTCCGGCGTTATGGTTGCTTTGAAATTTGCGGGGGCGGTTTCAAACTTTGTTTTGCAGCTGTCAACAATAATGGCCGCGACTATCATGCCTATCAGCAATGTTAATTTATATCTTCTCATACTATTTGGATATGCCGGTAGTGTGAACATATCTTATTCATTAATACAGTATTGCAGAAGATTAGTTTGTAAAGGGTCAGTCCAAATAGTTATAGGTTATTAGCACGAATAGATTTGAATACTTTTAAAAGCTGTCAAATCTGAATTTTACGCTAAAAAGTTAATTTGTTTTCTCAAATTAGCAACCGTAATGAAAGTCGAATTATTTATCCCATGTTTTATTGACCAACTTTATCCTGAAACTGCCTTTAACACGGTAAAAGTGTTGGAAAAAGCCGGGTGTATTGTTGAATACAATACCCAGCAAACCTGCTGCGGTCAGCCTGCGTTTAATGCGGGTTTTTGGGATGATGCTAAAAAGGTTGGCAGTAAGTTTTTAAATGGTTTTTCGGAAGACAGCATTATTGTAACGCCATCCGCATCATGCACCGGTATGGTGAAGAATTATTATAACGATTTGTTCACCAATACCGTTATTCACAATAAATGCCGGGCAATACAAGGTAATATCTATGAACTGTCGGACTTTTTAGTGAATATACTACAGGTTGATTATTTTGGAGCAGAGCTGGAAGGCAAAGCTGTTTACCATGATAGTTGCGCCGCGTTGCGCGAGTGTAAAATCAAAAAAGAACCACGCCAATTATTAGATAAAGTGTTGGGATTGGAATTGGTAGATTTAAAGGATAATGAAACTTGCTGTGGTTTCGGCGGCACGTTCGCAGTTAAATTTGAAGCCATCTCCACCGCAATGGCGCAACAAAAGGTGGATAACGCACTTGCTGTTGATGCAGAATATATCATATCTACCGATGCTTCGTGCCTGCTGCACTTGCAGGGCTATATAGATAAAAATAGTCTCCCAATAAAAACTATCCACCTGGCTGATGTATTGGCGCATGGGTGGGGGAATGCTTAGTTAAATCTTGGATTTATTTTATGCACCCGGATTAATCTTCTAATTCTACTAATTGGGTTCATATCTTTTATTTCTCCCGGTAAATAAAAACGCCCTTTCTTTCGGCAACGCCATCAACGCCATTTGGTTAAAATTATATTATGCAATTTTTATTGATTTGAAACAATGCTGTTTATTTAATGTTATGTTTATAAAATATAATTTTAAATACTCGCAATTTTTTAAAATAATATTCCAGGTCAATAAACCACCTATATTTATCACAATAGATCATGGATAAGAAAACAACCACCGATAACCTGCTAATTGCTAACCTTGAACTTGCCTTTCAAAAGGATGAGAAAGGAAAACGCGCTGAAGAATTGGTCATCGCTAATATAGAACTTGCTTATCAAAACGAAGAGAAAGGCAAACGGGCCGAAGAACTTGTCATAGCAAAAAAAGAGCTTGCTTTTCAAAATAGAGAGAAGGGAAAAAGGGCGTATGAGTTAATAAGCTATAAGCACTTTTTTTACAATTCCCTTGATTTGGCTTGTTTTGTTACCCCGGATGGGTATTTTGAGGAAGTAAACAAATCTTTTATAAATACAGTAGGATATACCGCAAAGGAGTTAACCGAAAAAAAACTGGTGGATTTTCTTCACCCTGATGATGTTGCGCCTACTTTGCAAGGACTGGAATATCTTGCATTAGGGCATGACTCGCTTAGTACCATCAATCGTTACAGAACTACATCCGGCATTTACAGGCACATTGAATGGAACTCTGTTTATAACAACGAAACAAAAAAAATATACGCAACAGGCAGGGATATTACCGACAAAATATTAGCCAACGAAGAACTTGCCTATCAAAATGAAGAAAAAGAAAACCGTGCTGCTGAGCTGGCAATAGCCAATAAGGAACTTGCATTTCAAAACAAGGAAAAGGAAAACAGGGCATCTGAACTGATAATAGCTAACAAGGAACTTGCATTCCAAAATCAGGAAAAAGAAAATCGGGCATCCGAATTGGCAATTGCCAACAAGGAACTTGCATTTCAAAACCAGGAGAAAGAGAACCGCGCGGCCGAACTAATTATTGCAAACAAAGAACTATCCTATCAAAACGAAGAAAAAGAAAATCGGGCATCCGAATTGGCAATTGCCAATAAGGAACTCGCATTTCAAAACCAGGAGAAAGAGAACCGCGCGGCCGAATTAGTAATTGCCAATAAAGAGCTCGCATATCAAAATAAAGAAAAAGAAAAGCGTGCAGATGAGTTGGTTATAGCTAATAAAGAACTTGCTTTTCAAAATAAAGAGAAAGAAAAAAGAGCAGAAGAGTTGAGTGTCGCAAACTCTGAACTTAAAAGAGCAGAAGCAGAGATACGCAAATTCAACGAAGAGTTAGAACAAAAGGTTATTGACCGCACCGCCCAGTTAGAGGCCGTTAATAAAGAGCTGGAATCATTTTCCTATTCGGTATCGCATGATCTGCGCGCGCCTATCAGGGCCATTAACGGATACGCAAAAATAATAGAAGAAGACTATGCCGGCAAATTGGACCTGGATGGGGTGAGCGCCATTCATTCTATCACACATAATTCGAGAAAGATGGGCCAGTTAATTGATGACCTGCTCGCATTTTCAAAATTAGGTAGAAAACAGGTAACTGTTTCTGATTTAAATATGACGGCATTGGTTAAGTCAATAAAAGACGAATTATTATTCGAGGATAAGGAAAACAAAACCGAGTTTGTTTTGAATATACTTCCCCCGGCTAAAGGCGACAATGCATTGATTAAACAGGTTTGGATTAACCTGCTTTCAAACGCCATTAAATATTCAAAATATAAGTTTATTGCCCATATTGAAGTTGGCGCATACGAGAAGGACAATATGGTTATTTATTATGTGAAAGATAACGGGGCAGGTTTTGATATGCAATATTATGATAAACTTTTCGGGGTTTTTCAGCGGTTGCATTCGCAGGATGAGTTTGAAGGGACAGGCATAGGACTGGCCATTGTACAGCGAATTGTACAGCGGCATAATGGTATGGTTTGGGCTGAATCAATACTAACCGAAGGCTCCTGCTTTTATTTTAGCTTACCCGGTATTAACTCTTAAATAAAAGATTATGGATTACAATGATGTTGAAATTTTATTTGTTGAAGACAGTGCGGACGATGCGTTGTTAACTATGCGCGCACTTAAAAAAAGCGGCTTTGCAAACAAACTTTTCCATGTTAAGGACGGCGCTGAAGCAATGGACTTTATGTACCGCAGGGGTAATTACGCACTTAGAAGCGCCGAAAACCCAAAGTTGATATTGCTGGATCTGAAGATGCCAAAAATGTCGGGAATGGAGGTGCTTGAAAAAATAAAATCAGATGCCGATTTTAAGTCTATCCCGGTAGTAATTCTTACCTCATCAAAAGAAGACCCTGATGTGAAAAAATGCTATGCCCTTGGGGCCAACACTTATATAACAAAACCTGTAGAGAGCGATAACTTTTTTAATGTAATAAAAGAAATTGGCCTGTACTGGATGGTAATAAGCCAGTTGCCCGTTTAAATAAATAAACAAATAAAAATACTTCGTCAGAAGTTAAGGCCCGGCAAACCAAAATTTTTCCGATGCCCGAATGCAGATACTTATACCTACAACCATGACAGACCACCTCAAAATACTTATTATTGAAGATAATGACAGCGATGCCGACCTGCTACAACGTGAATTAAAAAGAAATGGATTTATTTTTACGGCAAAGGTTGTTGAAACACGTGAATCATTTGAAGCCGCCCTTAAAAATTTCAACCCCAATATTATACTGTCAGACTATTCACTACCGGGGTTTACCGGCGTTGTAGCTTTTACCATTAAACAGCAAATGTCGCCGGATACGCCATTTATAATTGTGTCGGGTACAATAGGCGAAGAAAAATCAATTGAACTGATAAAAAGCGGTATTACAGATTATGCGCTGAAAGAGAATTTATTTTCGTTAACGCCAAAAATTATCCGGGCTTTAAAAGATGCCAAAGAGGCGAAAGAAAAAAGAATAACCGAAGGTGAGTTGAAAGAAAAATCAGAAAGGTTGCTAAAGATTGCCGCTATGCAATCGCACCAGGTAAGGGTGCCGGTTGCCAATATATTGGGTTTGTTCAGCCTGTTTGAGTTTGATAACCCGGCGGCTCCCATTAACGCCACAATAATGACCATGTTAAAAGATGCGGCGGATACGCTGGATAAAACCATAATCGAGATTGTAGACAATACGAGGGAGATAGGGAGTATATTGGATAAGCATTCGGCGTGAGTTATCTTGCATTTATCTGCAAAAAACAGGCTTGTTATTTTACTTCATCCATTTTAACCACGCGATAAACAACGCCAAGTCGTTTGGCGTTTTGCTCAACGGTTGTGCTAAAGCCAGCTTCTTTATGCAATTGATTTACTTTATCCGCATCTTTTATAGGCCATACAAAAGCTTCAACCTTTCCGTTTTTTAGTTTTTGCATTTGTACCTGGCTGCCATAAACCTGTTCTTTACCTTCACTTAGTAATTGCCTGTCAAACATCATGGCGTATAAGTAGAATGGTAGTTCTTTTTCTTCGGCAGCTTTTTTAATGATCGGGATATATTGGTTAATTTTTTTAGAATGCTGTATAATATTCCACGCAGATTCATTTGTCGGGATACCTACTAATGATTTACCGGGGTAGCCATATTTATTCAACACATTTTCAATGAATGCCACATTTGATGAATCAATATGGTTTTGCAGCTTCCAATATTGTGTGCTTGCTTCATTCACGGTAAGCGATAGCGTTTTAGCGACAGAATCTCTTTTGCCTGGCTCGGATAACAATGTCAGTATTTCACGATATTTTTGATCGAGGATAATAACGCTATCTAATTGTTTTTTTAAGACAGGGTTGGATTTTTTTTGTGCGATTGCTGCGTTAATAATTACAAAAGGCAGTATGATGATCAATTTTTTCATAGGATGATTATTTAGATTTTTTGCTTAGGGTATATTGTTTTAATAAAGGGTTTCGGGGGAAATATGCTTGAACATCTATTTACCAATTTTAATGATTAGTTTATCATTAATACGAGTGTACCAATATCTTTACTTCGCGTTATAAAAAGCCCTTAAAAATCCTTAAATTCGCACCACAAAATAAAGATCACTTAGTAGGTGATTAATGAAAAGTAATTTTATTAACGTTTAAATCATAGTTGTAGATGATCAATATTACACTGCCGGATGGTTCCGTGCGACCCTATGACAAGGGGATCACTTCGATGCAGATCGCACTGTCGATCTCCGAAGGTTTAGCAAGAAATGTATTGGCGGCCGAAGTTGACGGCCAGGTTTGGGATGCCGAAAGGCCCATTGAAAAAGATAGTTATGTAAAGCTATTAACATGGAACGATCCGCAGGCAAAGGCTACGTTTTGGCATTCATCGGCACACTTAATGGCGGAGGTGTTGGAAGCGCTTTATCCGGGCACTAAGTTTGGCATAGGCCCGGCTATCGAGACCGGTTTTTATTATGATGTTGATTTTGGGGATGTAGAATTTTCGTCGGACGAGTTTAAAAAGATAGAAGATAAGATAATTGAACTGGCTAAAACTAAGGAAGAGTTTATCCGCAAACCCGTCAGCAAAGCCGATGCGATAGCTTACTTTACTGAAAAAGGCGATGAGTATAAACTGGACCTGTTAAAGGACCTGGCTGATGGTTCCATCACTTTTTATACACAAGGTAACTTTACCGATCTTTGCCGCGGTCCGCATATACCCAATACGGGCTTTATAAAAGCGGTTAAGTTAATGAGCGTTGCCGGTGCCTATTGGCGCGGTGATGAAAGCAGGAAGCAGCTAACACGGATCTACGGCGTAACTTTCCCCAAGGCAAGTGAGTTGACCGACTACCTGCATTTACTGGAAGAAGCTAAAAAACGCGACCACCGTAAACTGGGTAAGGAAATGGAATTGTTTGCTTTCTCGGAAAAGGTGGGTATGGGTTTGCCGTTGTGGTTGCCAAAAGGCACCGCTTTACGCGAACGCTTAACCAACTTTATGCAAAAAGCACAGGTTAAAGCAGGGTATGAGCAGGTAATTACACCACATATCGGGCATAAAAACTTGTATGTAACTTCAGGCCATTATGAAAAATATGGTGCCGATTCCTTCCAGCCGATAAAAACGCCGCAGGAAGGGGAGGAGTTCTTTTTAAAACCAATGAACTGCCCGCATCACTGCGAGATATATAAAACAAAACCACGGTCATACAAAGACCTGCCGGTGCGTTATGCAGAGTTTGGTACCGTTTACCGTTACGAACAAAGCGGCGAATTACATGGCTTAACCCGCGTGCGCGGTTTTACACAGGATGACGCGCACCTGTTTTGCCGCCCTGACCAGGTGAAGGATGAATTTAAAAAAGTTATCGATTTGGTGCTTTACACCTTTGGCGCGTTAGGCTTTGATGATTATACTGCGCAGGTGTCGCTTCGCGACCCGAATAATAAAGCTAAATATATCGGGACAGATGAGAACTGGGCGTTGGCCGAATCTTCAATTATAGAAGCCGCTGCCGAGAAAGGTTTGAAAACCGTAGAAGTATTGGGTGAGGCTGCTTTTTACGGCCCCAAGCTCGACTTTATGGTGAGGGATGCTCTGGGACGTAAGTGGCAATTGGGTACCATACAGGTGGATTATAACCTGCCCGAACGCTTTGAACTGGAGTACACCGGAAGTGATAATCAGAAACATCGCCCGGTGATGATACATAGGGCGCCGTTTGGCTCGTTGGAACGGTTTGTGGCTGTTTTAATTGAGCATTGCGCGGGTAACTTCCCGTTATGGCTATCGCCGGAGCAATTTATTATTTTGCCTATATCTGAAAAATACGAAGAATATGCAAAAAAACTTTCTGATGTGTTAAAAGATTCCGATATTTGCGGGCTAATTGACTTTAGGGATGAAAAAATAGGTCGTAAAATACGCGACGCTGAAGTTAAAAAGATCCCTTATATGCTGATTGTGGGCGAAAAAGAGGCTAATGAAAATGTAGTTTCGGTGCGTAAACATGGGCAGGGCGATTTGGGAACAATGAGTATTGAAGAATTTAAAAAACAAATAATTAAAGAAATAACCGTATAACTTGGCATTAAACAAACCTTTCAACAGAGGACCAAGGCTTCCTTTCAAGAAAAAAGAAGCCGAACATAATATCAATCAGTTCATTAGGGCTACAGAAGTGCGCTTAGTAGGCGACAATGTAGAACAGGGTGTTTATTCGTTAAGAGACGCGTTGGCAATAGCCGATGAACAGGAACTGGACCTGGTTGAAATATCGCCGAATGCCGTACCTCCCGTTTGTAAAGTAACTGATTATAACAAGTTTATTTACGAGCAGAAGAAGAAGCTGAAGGAAATAAAAAGCAACGCCAAGCAAACGGTTATTAAAGAAATACGCTTCGGGCCGAACACGGATGACCATGATTTTGACTTTAAATTGAAACATGCCACCAAGTTTTTAGAAGCGGGCGAAAAGGTGAGGGCCTATGTACACTTTAAGGGCCGCGCGATAGTTTACAAAGAGCAAGGTGAAATATTGCTGCTGCGTTTTGCACAGGCTTTAGAAGATGTAGGCAAAGTAGAACAATTGCCGAAACTGGAAGGAAAACGGATGTTTTTGACAGTAGCTTCGAAAGGAGCGAAAAAATAATGTGCAGATGCGTGGATATGCAAATGTGCAGATGAAAAGAATTAATTAAAATAAATATATACACAACACGGTTATGCCAAAAATGAAAACCAATTCCAGCGCTAAAAAACGTTTTAGCATCACTGGAACCGGTAAAATCACCAGGAAGAATGCCTTCAAAAGCCACATCTTAACCAAGATGTCGACTAAACGCAAGCGCAACCTTACCAACACCAGTTTAGTTTCTGATGCTGATATGGGTAACGTAAAACGTATGCTTTGCATAGGTAAGTAATTAACGAATTTTTTAACCAGGTATTAGAGTCTTTAAGTCCGCGAGAAACGGCACTCACTACCAAAAATCAAAATCATGCCACGTTCAGTTAACGCAGTAGCGTCGAGAAGACGCAGAAAAAGGATCATGAACCTCGCCAAAGGTTATTGGGGTTCAAGAAGCAAGGTTTATACCGTTGCAAAAAACACAGTAGAAAAAGGTTTACAATACGCTTATCGTGACCGTAAGACCAAGAAAAGAGAATTTAGGGCTTTATGGATCCAACGTATCAACGCGGGTGCACGCCAACACGGCATCTCTTATTCAGTATTAATGGGTAAGTTAGCCGCTAAAGAAATTGGTTTAAACCGTAAGGTTTTAGCCGATTTGGCGATGAACAACCCGGATGCTTTTAAAGCAGTTGTTGACGCAGTAAAGTAAATCGCTTTATAATATTTTGAGAAAGGCCTCCATTTTGGGGGCCTTTTTTGTTTTCTAATTCACCGTATTGTCCTTGCGAGGCGTCGCGCGGATCGTCTGCTGGGGCGATGTGGCAACCTATTCGCTTTGTTAACCATGCTCGAGGTTGCCACGCTACGCTCACAATAAAAAATAGGGGGTAGATTACGCTTCAGAAGGTTTTATCACCACTTCTTTATGATGCCCGTTTAGCTTTTTGGGTTTTTCTAATATCTCCAGGTCCATGTATTGTTTAAAGTTGCGGACATCATTGTCTACGATGTTTTTGAATACCGGGTTTAATATGTGAGCTATACTTGCGCCGATACCTCCCGCAGGTGGTTGATAGCTAATCACAATATCAACCAAAGTGCCTTTGCCGTTCTCCGCATCGCGGAAGCGGACTTTGCCGGCATTGTCTATTATTGAGCCCGGTAATGAACTCCAGCCGATCATTGTGTCCTTTTCATCTTTTACAATTTCTGCTTCCCAGCTTACTTTGGTCACATTCATCGGTAGCTTTAATATCCAGTGCGACCGTTTATCATCCAATACCTCCACGCTTGCCAGGTGGTTCATAAACAGCGGCAGATTATCCAGCTGACGCCAAAACTGGTAGATTTGGTGTCGCGGTTTATCAATAATAAATGATGAACGGATGTTGATATTGATGGGCTCCTGTGTGTTTTTGCCTATCTTTTCATAAATAGCGCAATGACCGGTAACGCCACGGTTTAATAAATATCCGCCTGCGCCTAATTTTAAAAAGCTGGTGAATGGCCGTTTAAACATCCCTTTTAAACCTGAAAAGGAAAGCTTTACACCTGCTGCGATAGAGATATAACGCTCGGGCCAGTTTAGATTTATATTTTCTTCTGTAGTTTGTGCTGCTCTTGTTGCCATGATATTTAAGTTTATAGTTGTTAAACAGCATAGATAGTGCCATGTTTTCGATAAATTAATAAATCTTCAATCTTAGCGTCATTTGTATAAAAACTTTGCGGGCTTTGAGGTTAAATAGGCCGCGTGGTTAGCAACCACAGAGGCCACAAAGGTTAGGCGCAGAGGACACTGAGAAAAACAAGAGAAAATAACTATATTGCAGTTGCTGAACTAAAATACATGACTCCAAATCACAAGCAAGCCCATCCCATCGTTTTTTTATTTTTAATTCTTCCTTTTGGCATAATGCAGGGTTACCTAACCGTTACGCTTGCATTTATGTACAGCCGGGCAGGTATCTCGGTTGAACAGGTGGCCGCTTTAGTGGGGCTTAGTTTATTGCCGAGTATATTTAAGTTTGTTTGGGCACCGATGGTTGATATTACCCTATCGGTAAAGAAATGGTATTTGATCGCGAATGTTATCGCTTCGACAGGTATTTTAATGATGGGTGTGTTGCCTATTAAGTCGGGAAACATTCCGTTGTTGGGTATTATTATATTCTTGTCTTTTTTTGCCGTTACCTTTATCAGCCTAACTGTAAGCAATTTTATGGCTTACGATACTTTGCCCGAAGCTAAAGGGCGTGCCGGTGCCTATTATAATATAGGCGGTACAGGTGGCGTAGGTTTGGGTGGCGGCGCGGGCCTTTGGATGGCCGAGCGCTTACACGAAAACTGGATGGTTAGCGCAATCCTGGCGGTTGTTTGCCTGTTAAGTTGCCTGGGATTGTTTTTTGTGAAAGAACCCGAATCAACCATCCGGGTAAAAAGAGTGGCCACCAATTTATTAAATCTTTTAAAAGATATTTGGGTAACTGTTAAAGCCAAAGCGGGCGTTTTGGCTTTGTTTTTATCATTTTTACCTTTGGGAACCGGGGCGGCAGGTACCTTATTTGCCGCAATGGCTAAAGACTGGGGTGCCAGCGCCGATACTGTCGCCATTATAACAGGCGTACTTGGCGGTGTAGTGACCAGTGTGGGCTGTTTATTAGGGGGATGGATATGCGATATTATCAATCGCCAATTGGCCTATGTGTTATTTGGGGCTTCACAGGCTATTTGTGCGGTAGGAATGGCTTATTGCCCGCATACGCAAGTTTTTTATATTATCTGGACAGTTGCTTATTCTATAGCTAACGGACTTGCTTATGCCGGTTTTACTGCTTTTGTTTTGGAAGTGATTGGCAAAGGGGCAGCCTCAACCAAATACAATTTGTACGGTGGATTTTCCAATATTCCAATTTATATAATGACAATAGTTGATGGTTGGGCAAATACCCGTTTCGGTCCGCGCGGTTTGTTAAATGCCGAGGCATTATGCGCTGCCGGCGGTATAGTATTATTTTTTATACTTAAAAGTTTATTAGGGGTTAAAACTATATCACCGCAATACGAACAGTAGATAGCAGTTTAATCGTAATAGAACTATTATTTTGCCAATATCATTTCTTATCCTACATTTGCATCGCTTTAGGTTTCTTTACGGATTTAATATCCGCATCGAATTAAAAGGGAATACAGTGTAATTCTGTAACTGTCCCGCAGCTGTAAGCTCCATAACCAATGTCAAATCAAGTCACTATTCGCTAAGGCGGATGGGAAGACAGGCAAAAGGGGAGTAAGTCAGAAGACCTGCCAGAGCATTATATTGTTATTCATAGCTTTCGGGGATTGAAGCTTGGATGTGAATGCTCTTCGTGACATTAGTGTATTTTCATTTCAAAAATTGAACTCCGGTTTGCTGTGATTTGGCTCACAACAGATGGAAAAAATTGTTCAGCGCGTTTATAAAGGTCAGCAGGTTATGTTGCTGCTTGCTGTTTTGGCGCTGCCGTCTGCCTTATACGCTCAAAAAGACACAACTAAGAAACTGAATCCTGTTACCGTTTCGCAATCGCCTTTACCGCAAATACAAACCATAACGCCATCCCAACAAATTACTGCTAATGATTTTGACCGTTACAGCGCGTTAAACGTTGCTGATGCGATCAGAGATTTTTCGGGAGTTATTATTAAGGATTATGGGGGTATTGGCGGGCTGAAAACTATATCGGTACGGGGGCTTGGCGCTAATCATACCGCTGTTTTATATGATAATGTACAAATTAACGATGCCGAGAACGGGCAGGTTGATTTGGGTAAGCTGAATCTGAATGGTGTACAGCAAATAACTTTATATAACGGGCAGCCGCCTGTAATTTGCCAACCGGCGCGGTCGTTCGCTTCGGCAAGTATATTAGCTATCACTACGGTTAAACCAAACTTAACTGTCGATAAGCCGTATTCAATTACGGCCGGAATTAACACCGGAAGTTTTGGCTTATTTGAACCTTACCTGCAATGGCAGCAACGGCTGACCGGCAGATGGTCGTTTATTATTAACAGCTATAACGAAAATGCCAACGGGCAATATAAATATTCGATTAATAACGGGAGCAGCAATACAGACCAAACCCGCGTGGGCGCTGGTGTAAATGCGCAGCAAACCGATGGATCATTATACTGGGTAAAAACCGACAGCAATAAATTTAATTTTCATGTTAACTATTATAATGCCGACAGGGGATTGCCCGGCGCAGTGATATTATATACGCCACCGCCCAACGGGCAACGGTTATGGAACCAGGACCTGTTTTCGCAAGCGGGTTATGAGTATGTATCCCATTCGGGTTTTCATTTGCTTATCAATTCTAAATTTTCGCAAGATTTCCTGCATTATTTTAATCCGCAGTTCCCAAGCGCTTCCGGGATATTAGATCAGCATTTTACACAGCATGAATTTTACCAATCGGCTGCTTTAGCTTATCATATCCTGCAAAATTGGGAGGTTTCTTATGCAACAGATTTTGCACTCAATAATATGGATGCTGATATTCCTAATTTTCATTTTCCAACGCGATACACTTTATTGAATGTACTTGCCACGAATTATGTGGTGGGTAAAACGGTATTCCAGGCAAGTTTATTGAATACCAATATTAATGAAACCGTGCGAACCGGAACCACCACGCCAAACCGTAACATTTACTCGCCAACATTAATGGCTACGTTAAAACCGTTTGATGGGCAGAATGTACAGTTGAGGGGTTTTTATAAAAAAATATTCAGGGTGCCTACTTTTGATGAACTATACTATGGCTTTGTTACCAATACCAACCTTAAACCCGAATTTACAGATCAATATGACCTTGGTGTCACTTATACCAAAAGTCTGACCGGTTTTTTTGACCAAATAAGCATAACTACAGATGCTTACTATAACCATGTTACAGATAAAATAGTTTATATACCAACACTTTACAGCGGCTCATCGCAAAACTTTGGTAAAGTTGATATTAAGGGCCTTGACGCGAGTGTAAAAACGCAGGCAAAATTAGGCGCGGGGTATAAGGCTTCACTATCCATAAATTATTCTTATCAACAGGCTCTTAATGTTACCGACCCAACATCGTCCGAATACCTAAACCAGTTGCCCTATATCCCTCAAAATACGGTTGCGGTTAACGCGGGTATAAATAAAGGAAAAATAGGGTTGTATTATAACCAGGTGTTTTCTTCGCTGAGATACTATAACAATAATAATTCGGCGGATGACCTGTTACCGGCATACTCGGTTGCCGATGTTTCTGTAGCGTATAAAGGCACCGTAAATCACAATCCGTTTACCTTATCAGCAGCAGTAAATAATATTTTTAACGAAAGCTATGTGATAGTGCAAAGCTATCCTATGCCCGGTCGCTCATTCAGATTTTCAATTCAAATAAACATATAAAAACAGCATTATGAAACAGACTAAAAAACATCATTTATTTATCGCTTTGGCAATCACCGCAATATTTGCATCGTGCCATAAAGACAAAGTTGACCCAACAGCCGATACACCCACCGCACAGCGGGCAGGCTTGTATATACTAAACCAGGGTGGCTTTGGGTCTAACAACAGTACCTTAACCTATTATGATTATACCAGTAAAGCACTTGTTGCAGACCAGTTTATAGCCGCCAACAGCACCAAGTTGGGCGACACCGGGAATGACCTGGGTATTTACGGCACCAAAATGTTTATCATTGTCAATAACTCGAACGTTATTTATGTGGTAAATGCTAAAACCGCAAAATTGATCAAACAAATAACGCTTAACCAACCGCGAAGTGTTGTGTTTTATAACAACAATGCGTTTGTAACTTCTTATAGCGGGACAGTTTCGGTTATTGATACAACGGCTTTAACTATCAATAAAACCATTACGGTAGGCAGCGATCCGGAGCAGATGGTTATTTCTAACGGCAAACTTTATGTTGCTAATTCGGGTGGTTTAAATCCTACTCCCGGCACTACAGTTTCGGTAATTGACCCGGTAGGATTAACCGTTACCAAAACTATAACCGGGGTACTGGCCGACCCGGTGACTTTAGCAGGCGATGCTTATGGGCACGTGTATGCGCTATCGCTGGGTAATTTTTCCAATGTTGGCCCGGGTATGACTATCATTAATAATGCAACCGATGTGGTGACCTCTACATCGGCAGTTAATTTATCTTTCAATATTCCAATTACCATTAATGGCGACTTCGCGTATTATTTTACCGCTGATAATAAAATAGCAGTATATAATACTAAAACACAGGCTATTGCGCAAGCCAACTTTATTACTGACGGAACTACTATCACCACGCCTTATGCCATTACGGTTGATAGCATAACCGGCGAAGTGTTTATTACAGATGCTAAAGATTATGCATCGAACGGTACATTATATGCCTTTGATAAAACAGGTAAAAAGGAGTACTCATTAGTTGTGGGTATAAATCCCGGCAAAGTTGCGCTGGTAAATAAATAAGGCATTTTATTTTATTATGATAATTGAGTAGTTTTACATTTTAAATTAAATTATGTCACTAAAGAAGATCAATATCAGAACTGTGGTGCTTGTGTTGCTGTTAGTTGCAGCAGCTGCAATGCGTTTAGTTAATGTTAAATACACGGCTTTAAGCAATTTTACCCCGGTAGGGGCCATTGCTTTATTTGGGGGCGCTTATTTTACCGATAAGTGGAAGGCTTACTTAGTAGTATTGGCTACCTTGTTTGTAAGCGATATTGCAGTTAACTATATGTACACGTCTAAATTTATATTATGGTATGGCGGCTCGTTCTGGGTTTATTTATGCTTTGCAATAATGGTATTTATTGGTTCGCTTATTAAAAAGGCGAGTGTTGCCAATGTATTGGTGGCTTCATTAGGCGCGGTGCTTGTTCACTGGCTAATAATGGATATGCCGTGGTTATATAGCACTGCTTTATATCCGCATAACCTGGCGGGCTATGGCCAATCCCTGGTTGCAGCTATTCCGTTTGAAAAGAACATGGTTTTGGGCGATATGCTTTATTGCGCCATATTGTTCGGCGGATTTGAACTGGCTAAAAGTAAATATACCATACTACGCACCAACAGGGAACTTGCAGTTTAACTGAAAACTATAAATTGAAAAGCGACCCCAAACAGGTCGCTTTTTTTATGGATTGATAATTACAATGAAAAAGATAGTCGTATTGACCGGCGCAGGCATCAGTGCTGAAAGCGGTTTAAAGACATTCAGGGACAGCGATGGCCTTTGGGAAGGTTATGATATAGCAGAAGTAGCCACGCCCGAAGCCTGGCAGCGCAACCCAGCGCTGGTGCAGGACTTTTATAACCAAAGGCGAAAGTCGGTTTTGGAAGCCAAACCCAATGCAGCTCATTATGCGTTGGCCAAACTGGAGGATAAATATGATGTAACCATTATCACTCAAAATATAGACGACCTACACGAAAGGGGAGGCTCAACCGATGTTTTGCATTTGCATGGAATAATTACCCGGTCGCAATCCAGCATCAATCCAAAACTGACCTACCCGATAGACGGCTGGGAAATTAAAATGGGTGAGCAATGCGAAATGGGCTCGCAGTTGCGGGCGCACGTGGTTTGGTTTGGCGAGGATGTGCCGATGATCAGCAAGGCGGCTATGATATGCAGTACTGCGGACATCTTTATTTTGGTGGGTAGCTCACTCGCGGTGTACCCGGCGGCCGGGCTGGTAAATTATGTGCCACCAAATGTGCCGAAGTATATTATAGATCCAAAAATCCCGGGCCTTGGACATGGGTTTATCCGGATGGAAGAAAAGGCGACAGTTGGTGTACCGGCGTTGGTGAATGAGTTATTAAAAGGATAAAAAAGGTCGTTTTGATTGTTTAAAACAGAAGCTGGATAAATTCGGTTTTTGCCCGATTTTCTTTAGCTTATCACTAAATTATATAAAGTTTTATAAGGTGTAATTAGCATAAATATGAAGTGTATTTTTAACTGGAGCGGGGGCAAGGATAGTGCTTTGGCGCTGTATTACTGCCTGCAAAACCCGGAGATTGATATTAAGTATTTGGTTACGACGGTAAATGATTCAGTGGATAGAATATCCATGCATGGGGTGCGTGTTGAATTACTGATAAAGCAAACCGAAAGCATTGGTATACCCCTATACCAGATACGCCTGCCCGAAATGCCGGGGATGCAGGAGTACGATGATTGCATGAGGTGCCATTTGCAAAAGTTTAAAAATGAGGGTATTACACATTCTATTTTCGGCGATATATTTTTAGATGACCTGAAAAAGTATCGTGATGAGCGCCTGGCTGAAATTGGCTTGACCGGCATCTACCCACTTTGGAAACGGGATACCAAAGAGTTGATAGACGAGTTCCTGAAATTAGGATTTGGCACAGTGATAGCCTGTACCCAGGCGAGGTTAGAAAAGTTTGTTGGCCGGGAAATAACTGAAGAGCTGGTAAAAGAATTACCCGCTGATGTAGACGTGTGTGGCGAAAATGGCGAGTTCCATACCTTCGCTTTTAAGGGGCCGATATTTTCAAAACCGATCAATTATAAAACAGGAGAGAAGGTGTTTAAAGAATATAAAACGCCAAAGGATATCAATGATAGTTGCGTGTCGAAAGATACGCCTGAGATCAGTGGGTTTTGGTATTGCGACTTACTTTTAGGCGAAAAATAGGCACCAAATAAAATTTTGTTCGAGAAAATTTAAAACTATTAATTATTATTAATCAAATATTTATGTACTTTATATTTAGTAATTGTATCGGTAATAAGTTTCTTTAAAATCCTTATTCATTTCGGCAAAGCGGGTGGCTACGGTTTGCAAAAATGTTTCGTCCAGCAATTCAAAAACGCTGTTAACGCCATCCGTCAAATCCATTTCTGGTATCTTGTAGGCTTGCTCCAACACGCCTTTTTCAATCTTCACAATAAACTTCTGGTTCATGCTGAAGATGGATATTTTAAAATCGGGGTGGGGGAGTTCGGCAATTATTCTCATTGCAATAAAAATTTATATTCTTACGAAATAAAAGATTAAATATGAGATTTACCTTATTTACTTTCAATACTGCATCGTTACCTTTGTTTTATGGCAGAAGATTTAAATATCATAACATCAGCAGATAAAAAAGAACAATACCAATCGTTATTACCGCAAATAGAAGCACTGCTTTATGGCGAACCGGATTTGGTTGCTAACCTTGCCAATATATGCGCCGCGTTAAAGGAGCAATTTAAATGGTTTTGGGTTGGGTTTTACTTGGTCAAAGGTGGCGAGTTGGTTTTGGGCCCGTTCCAGGGGCCGGTAGCTTGTACGCGTATCGCAAAGGGTAAAGGTGTTTGCGGTGTATCATGGCAAAAGGCCGAAACATTGATCGTGCCGGATGTGGATGAGTTTCCCGGGCATATTGCGTGTAGCTCATTATCACGATCTGAAATTGTTGTCCCCTTATTTTACAACAATGAAGTGGTTGGCGTGCTGGATGTTGATAGTGAAGACTTAGCCACATTTGACGAAACCGACGCAGAATATTTGGAGCAGTTTGTAAAGCTGGTAAACCTTAAATGAGCAAAATATTTTTGATAGCCGGGTTAGGGGCCGACACCAGGATATACAATAATATTGATCTGCACGACCATGAGGTCATCCCCGTTGATTGGATTGAACCAAACAAACGGGATACTTTAACTATTTATGCACAAAAACTTATTCATCAATATCATATCACAAAAAATTCTGTAGTAATTGGCAACTCGTTAGGTGGGATGCTGGCTATTGAAATTGCCAAGTTGATTTCTCTAAATAAAGTAATTCTTATCTCAAGCATCAAAACCAGTGACGAAGCGCCGTGTTATTTTAGCTTCTTTCGTCATGTACCGATATATAGATTGGTACCCAAAAAGATGTTTACGTCAATGGGGTTTTTAATTGAACTGGTGTTTGGCGAAATGAATGCCGGGGATAAATGGCTCTTTAAAGATATGCTGAATAACTCATCCTCTGCATTTTTAAGTTGGGCAATGGATGCAGTTTTGAAATGGGACAACAAGACGGTGCTTCCTAATGTTTACCACATCACCGGCGACAAGGATAAAATATTTTCTCATAAAAGAATCAAAAACGCAACCATTATTAAAGGCGGTACGCATATCATGATATTTGATAAAGCCAAACAAATCAATAAATGGTTAAAGAACATCCTGGAGAAAAAATGAAGCTGCTACAATCCTTTTATGAACGTAATGATGTAGTTGCTATCAGCAAAGAACTGATTGGCAAATATTTATTCACTTGCATTGATGGCGATATAACCGGTGGTTATATTGTTGAAACGGAAGCCTACAATGGTATAATCGACCGGGCCTCTCACGCTTTTGGAAACCGCCAAACACCAAGAACCCGAACTATGTTTGCCAATGGCGGGGCGGCTTATGTGTATCTGTGTTATGGTATTCACGAAATGTTTAACGTGGTTACATCCGGCGAAGGGCAACCGCACGCGATATTAATTCGTGCTATACATCCAACGGAAGGAATAGACATTATGCAGTTGCGCCGCAATATGGCGGTCGTAAAACCCAACATTACTTCAGGCCCCGGCTCGGTAGCGCAGGCTTTAGGTATATCGCGTAAGATAAACGCTATCAGCCTGCAAAGCGATACTTTGTGGATAGAGGACAGGGGCCTGATATTCGCGAATGAAGCTATTGCTGCTGTTCCTCGCGTTGGCGTAGCCTATGCCAAAGAAGATGCTTTGTTGCCTTATCGTTTTTATGTAAAAGGTGATCCCTATGTTAGTAAGCCCAATAAATAACGGAATTTTGTATTATTGACCGATGGAATATCAAAACAGCTTAGCATTTGCCATTCAGCTTGATGAGCAGGACCCGTTAAAGGACTTCCGGTCGCAGTTCCTTGTTCCACAGCATAACGGTAAGGATGCTATTTATTTTTGCGGCAACTCTTTAGGTCTGCAACCTAAAGTGGCTCAACAATATATAAACGATCAACTAAAGAATTGGAAGGACTTAGCAATTGAGGGTTTTTTTCACGGTGACGATCCGTGGCTGGACTATCATAAAAAGTTAATACCCATCCTTGCCAAAATTGTAGGCGCAAAAAATGAAGAAGTAAGTATTATGAACTCGCTTACAGTAAATCTTCATTTGCTGATGGTAAGTTTCTATCAGCCAACAAAAAAACGTTTTAAAGTACTAATGGAAGGCGGTGCTTTTCCATCTGATCAATATGCCGTTGCCAGCCAAGTTACCTTTCATGGCTATTATCCGAAAGATGCAATAATTGAAGTTTTGCCGCGTGTAGGCGAGTACACTTTGCGGACGGAAGATATCCTGCAAAAGATAAACGACCATGCCGATGAACTGGCTTTAGTTCTTTTTGGCGGCATCAATTATTTTACCGGGCAGCTTTTTAATATGGAAGCCATAACCAAAGCAGGCCATGAAGCCGGAGCAATTGTAGGTTTTGACCTCGCACATGCGGCTGGAAACATGCCGCTTAAACTGCATGAGTGGAACGTGGATTTTGCCTGCTGGTGCTCTTATAAGTACATAAATTCGGGGCCGGGAGGGATAAGCGGCATTTTTGTAAACGAAAAGCATTTCGGTGATAAAACCTTAAACCGTTTTGTCGGCTGGTGGGGATACCGGCAGGACAGGCGCTTTTTAATGAGCACCAATTTTGAGGCCGAGCAAGGTGCTGCGGGATGGCAATTAAGTACCAGTCCTGTTATGTTACTGGCACTTCACAAAGCAGCTCTCGATATTTTTGAACAAGTCGGTGATATGACTGCGCTAAAGGCGAAAAGCGAACTGTTAACCGGTTATTTGGAGTTTTTAATAAACAAAATCAACGCTCAGAAAGGCGAAGAATTATTCAAAATAATTACGCCAAAAAATCATTCGGAGCGGGGATGCCAGTTATCCATTGTTTGCAAACGAAATGCAAAAGCAATATTCAATTATTTAACCGATAACGGCGTTATTGGTGATTGGCGCGAACCTAACGTTATACGGTTAAGCCCTGTGCCGCTTTATAACTCGTTTAAACAGGTTTTTGACGCTGGACGTATTCTTGCCGCTTCGGTGGAAGAAAGCGGCCTGTAATAGCTTAAATCATGTTAAAAATAGCTTTTGATCCGATTTATGCACACCCATTGCCGGATGGGCATCGTTTCCCGATGCTGAAATACGAGTTGATACCGGCCCAACTACTACATGAGGGATTAATAACTCATGAGAATATATTCGCCCCCGGGCGTTTATCTGAAGAAATCATTTTAGCAACGCATGAGAAAAATTATTGGGAACAATTGCGCGATTTAAAATTACCCCCAAAGGAGCAAAGACGAATAGGTTTCCCGTTATCTCGTCAGTTGGTTGAACGTGAAATATGCATCGGGCAAGGAACTATTGACGACTGCCATTATGCTTTTGAATATGGTGTGGCGTTTAATGTTGCCGGGGGCACGCATCATGCAGGAAGCAATTGGGGAGAAGGTTTTTGTTTACTGAATGACCAGGCTATGGCGGCTAACTATTTATTAAATAATAATTTAGCCCCCCTTATCTTAATTGTTGATTTAGATGTTCACCAGGGAAACGGCACTGCACAGATATTTGAGAACGAGCCACGGGTATTCACATTCTCTATGCATGGCATTAATAATTTCCCATATCGAAAGGAAAAATCGGATTTAGATATTCCATTAACAGATGGTGTTACAGATGACGAATATCTTGATCTGCTTTATAAAACTTTACCCGCATTAATCTCAAATCAAAAGCCTGACTTTATATTTTACCTCGCAGGAGCGGATGTGCTGGCGACAGATAAATTAGGTAAACTGGCATTAAGCAAAGATGCTTGCAAACAACGCGACAGGTTTGTATTTCAGCAAGCTATCAAAAACAACATCCCGGTACAGGTTAGCATGGGCGGAGGATACTCGCCTCAAATTAAAGATATTGTTGAGGCCCATTGTAATACTTATCGTGTTGCCAATGAATTGTATTTTTAAATAGACACGAATTTTTCTAATAAGGCGAATTTCCCGAATTGAATTTGAGCAATTCGTGCTCTTTACTCTTTTGCAATAATTATCTCCGTTTTATAGCGGTGTCTTTTGCTGGTGATCTGGAACCGTATAAACAGCATAATTGCTGATGCCATTAATCCAAGTGTCAACCCATACCAAACACCGGTTGCGCCTACCTTTAAATAAATGCCCAGCCAATACCCAACGGGCAGGCCAATTATCCAGTAAGCTATAAAAGTTATGATTGTCGGAATATTTACATCACCCATTCCACGCAGTATACCAAGGCCAACCACCTGCCCGCCGTCAAACAGCTGGAAGAACGCCGCTATGATAAGTAGTTGTGCTGCAATCAATATTACTTTATTATCTGAAGTATATATCCATGGTAAAAGGTGATTGCCAAAGGTGAACAGCAAAGCTGTCGCGAACATAAACAGCAGTACAATATGGTAACTGGAAAGGGCAGAGGTACGCAGGTTTTGATGATCCTTAGCGCCAAAGTAATTGCCCGATTTAATAGTGGCAGCGGCGGCTAAACCGCTCGACATCATATAAGTTATGGAGGCTAAGTTAATAGCGACCTGGTGAGCAGCCAGTTCGTGGTAACCAATTGACCCGATAATAACCGCCGCGCCGCTGAAGGCACCAATTTCGAAAGTATATTGCAGCGCCACAGGGACACCGATGCGGATTATCTTAATACCTCGTATCCGGTCAATATTTTTAAGTGCAAAACTTGCCAGGTACTTTTTAAAATTTGCTGATCGGAAAACATATAATGACATCACAACCGCCATAGTGCAACGATCTATTAAAGTGGCGTAACCTACGCCTTTGATACCCATAGGTGTTATTCCAAATAAGCCTTTAACAAAAATTATCCCAAGGCAAATATTCAGCGCGTTGCCCCATATTGATATCAGCATAGCTTGTTTGGTAAAGCCCAGCCCTTCGGCAAACTGCTTGAAAGTATTAAATACCAACATCGGGATAATTGATAACCCTAACAACAGTAAAAACGGCTTTGCCTGCGCGGCAACATCAGGCGATTGATGTAAATGGTCTAATAAAAAAATAGACCCAAGCAATACACATGCAAACAAAACTATCCCGGTAATGATATTAATGAATAAGCTGTTTGATAATAGTTGCCCGCACTCTTCATAATCATTACGGCCATTGTTTTGGGCAATCAAAGGCGTTGAGCCATACGAAATACCAATACCAATTAACAACGGAACCGAAAATATACTGCTGCCTAATGATACGGCGGCCAACGCAATAGTCCCCGCAAAATGGCCAACGATAATTATATCAGACGTTTGTACCAGCGTATGGCCCAATTGAGATATTACTACTGGTATGGCCAGTTTTAAGTTGTCGTTGTAATGGCTGCGGTATTTATTTAAAACTTTCATTGATATAGGCAAGCAAGTATAAAATTTGTAGTTGAATATAAAATTAGCTTGCTGTATAATACTCTTCTTTTTCGGTGGTGTGAATACGTATCACACCCGAAAGCACAAGGTCAACCAAAATACGTTGCGCCTTTCTGCGGCTTACTTTTATCAACTTGCAATATTCTTTTACGGTGATTCTTGTGGCTTTTTCAAGATAGCTTAATAATGACCGCTCCCGTTCTGAGTATTCTATAAGCACACCATCTTTATCGGCAGAGCGCTTCAATACGTCCACGACGATTTTACTGGCTAATACGCTTTTGTCTTTAACGCGTACATATACCCACCATTTGCCGTCCTCGGCAAGCGCATAATGCGGCTTTAAAGTACTTTCGGGCGTATCAACAACCAGCACCAGTTTATTATCAAAATAAACCTCCTCGAATGTTGGTTCAAGGGCCGGGCGGGCATATAAATGCGCGGCTTTGGTTATCATATACCGCTCCTCATCATCAGATTTTACACCGAGGATAGTCCCGTCATCAGCAACACCAATTAATAACTTACCGCCTTTATTATTGGCGAACGATACCATTGTTTTAGCTATCTTCTCGCAACTGGTAATGGTCTTTTTAAAATCAAGGGATACACCTTCTCCGTCAAAGATCAGTTTTCTTATATTCATGTTTCCCTTCCTGTTAATTGCCCCTATATATTCCGGGGGTATATATTTCCATCCACCTGTCCGGGTGGCTGATCTCTGTAAACCCAAACTGCTTATACAAACCATGCGCATCAGCGGTAGCTAACGACCATCGCCTTAAACCCTGCAATTCGGGGTATTCAATTATAGTTTGCATCAGCCATTTTGATAGCCCGTGTCCCCTAAATTCCGGCAAAATAAACACGTTCCCAATATACGCAAATGTAGCTTTATCACTTATTACTGTTGCAAAACCAACCTGCTGTTTTTGGAAGTAAACTCCAAAACAAATTGAATTTTCGATAACTTTTTCTAATATACCGGCGGGCATACCTTGTGCCCAGTATGAATCTACGCTCAAATATTGATGCACAAGGTCAAAGTCGATCAGGCTTTTATCTGTTGATATTAAATAGCCTTTCTCAATAAAAGCAGCGTCATTCATTATCGATTGCATGTTCAATAAAGTTTAAATTACGCAGATATACTTCATTCATAACAGACGCGCATAGCGTGCCGTGCTTGTCATAAATATCAGTTGGGTGCGATTTTTTGTATTTCCCAATCGTGTTTAAGGCATCTTCGGCCTCTGCAACGTCTTCGTCTGATAAATGTATATCGAAGTACAAATTAGTCATTCCGCGTTTAAGATATTGAATTTGTGCGGATTTTGACCAGGCAATTACTTTATAACCTTTGCGTGTAAACAACTGGTGAAAAAGCACAGGGTAGAATGGGTCCGCAGCTGCGGCGATGGTACCGCCGAAAATAGATTTATTATAGTTTTTATTTAGAAAGCTTTTAGCAATCTTGACCCTTACGCCACGAAAATCCTTTTCAAAACCAATCACCCAAATACGTTGTAAAAGCAGGGGAGGGTATAGGCATACAATCCATTTTAATACTTTCTCTGATACCAGCATACCCGCTAAATATCAGGAATTATACTGTTAGAATCAAGCAACAAGAGCCAGGAATCAAAACAAGGTGTATAAGTAAATTTATTATTTTATGCACCAAAGTATATTCGCCCCAAAGATCAGTATGAGGATACTTTTGTGTAAATTTCAAGTTATGGTATTGATAACGTTTACATCTTTTGCCTGTGTTATGTGCCTGGAACTGGTTGTTCCATTCGATTGGTTTGCCGTCTGCCTTGGCATTTAACGGCGCGCGTACACCAACCATTTGAATATTGGGCAGCTTTTGCGTATTTGCGCCTGTTATAGAAATTAGAATAAAAGCAATGATTAAAAATATCGGTTTAGTTTTCATAATAGGTTTAGTTAGCTAATATATCGATAATTGCTTTTAATTACCGCAAGCAATTAACATTCAACAACCTGAAATAAGGAAATTTAAGATTGGTGATTGATCGGTAAGTCAATCAACCATTAACTGAGTGCAAAGAAGTATTCACTATAATATTTATCACATAATTAACATTATGTTAAGTAGTAATTTCTTTTTAAAGCCTGTTCGTTTGAACAGGCTTTAAATTATCTACCCTATTTTAGTTCATCTATCCTTTTCTGGGTTGCCTGTACATTTGGTATATCGCGTTTACCGGCGTAATATGTTTTTAAATTATATAATGCATCTGCCGATTTTGGGTTCAGCTCAATCGCTTTTAATAAATAAGGTTTTGCTAAATCAAGCATAATGCCGGCCTTAGCAATTGCTGCATCATATTCCTTTTGTTTGTTTGTGGGAATATTATTAGCATCATTATAGGCATCGATACCGGGTTTCATCAACACATAACCTAAATTAAGATTTGCTTCAAAAAAGTCGGGATCTACGTCCAAAGCTTTCTTATATAATTCAGCCGCTTTGGCATAGTTATCCAATTTTACCTGCTCTAACTTATCTTTCTCTGCCTGGTCTTTACTTTTTCTTTGTGTCGCAGCCGCTGCATCTCCTAATTGAGTATACGTGAAACCGCCATAATAATCTAATTGTTTATTTTTAGGATCGTTAGCTATAGCGCTCTGAATTAATCCAACAACTTCTTGTTGTTTACCTTTCTTAATGTAAAGCTCAATTTGTCTTTTACGTAATTCGCCATCGGCAGGATACTTAGCTATACCGTCTGTAACAATATTTAAAGATGCCGTAGTATCTTTAACAGCTAAATAAAGGTTAGAAAGATCATAATATACTTCCGCATTACGGGAATATTTAGTAGGTAATAGTCTTTTATAATTCTCAATAGACTCAGTGTATTTTTGTGCTAATGCAGCAGAAAGGGCCGAAAAATACATCGCGTTGGTATCATCGGGCCTTAATTCACGATATTTATCAAACGACACGTACGCCTGGTCATATTTTTTTGCCTTATATAAATTTACGCCCTCATTTTGTTTATACTGCGCCAAATTTGTGGTTGTGCGTTCTATCATTTCCTTATACTCGCCTTTGGTATCGGTTTCTTTAGCTTTTTTCAGCGCTTCTTCAGCAGTTGCAAATAAAGGAGCCGACGTAGCCTGCACGGTATCTTTTACCGCGTATATTGAGTAAATAGATGCTTTTACAGCATAAGTTTGCGGCAAGGTGGCTGTTTTTTCATTTACAGATGCTTTGTCAATAGATTCTTTAGCTGCCTTTAAACTCGGCAAAACATTGGCTTCGCCGGTAGATTTAAAAACTTCGTATTTTTTTAAATTGTCTGCCGCACTGGTTAATTCTTTTTGTTGTGCAAAGGCAGTGGCAGATATTAAGCTTAATAAGCCGGCTGCCAAAAGTTTACTTTTCATAATTATGTTAGTTGGTTAAGTCCTTTAGTTTATTGTTTATTTTATTTAATTGGTATTGGTTACCCGTTTGCGTATAAATCACTTTAAGCAGGTTTAAACATTTTACGTCATTTGGTGATATCTCATTAGCCTTTTCAAGCCATTGTTCCGCATACGCTATGTCTTTTGCATCTGCATTGTGTTTTCTTGTGCTTTGCTTTAAATAAAGCAGCCCCAAGTTAAATATTGGGTCGTACGATGTACTGTTCAACTCAATAGCCTGCAAATACAATGATTCCGCTTTATCGTACTGCGATAAATGGTCATAGCAATTTGCTGCAACAAACGCAATATCGGAGTTATTTGGATTAATATCAAGTAACGATTTTATTAGGTTTGCCAGCGACCTGTAATCCCGCTGGTTATTGTAGATATTTGCCTCATCCAATAACAGGAATTTATCGGCTGGTAATACCTTACGGGCTTTTTTTAGTATTTCCAGCGCTTTGGCGGTATCCCCTATCAATTGATAGGTATTCGCCGCAACCTCAATATATTCGGCCTTTGTACTATCAGTATTTATTAGGTTGTTATAATATTTTGCCGCATTTTGCAAGTTACCCATCTTGCTATTTGAATAAGCGATATAGGCATTCAGTTGTGTATAGGCCGGCGTATATTTTCTTGCTTTCTGAAAGGTGAGCTCTGCATTATAAAAATCAGAATTGTACAGGTATTTAAACGCTCGGCGGATATATACATTACTTATGCAACGTTTTGAAAAATCCATTTCGGGCTGAAATTTGTATATTTTGCTGTTTTTAGCCAATTTATCCATCAGTTCAACAGTTTGATCAAACAATTTAGCAGGCTGTTTAAGTTTGTTGAGCGTGTCTATATACAATATGCTCGAGTTAACCAGCACCCGGTAAACATTCTTTTCCAGGTCTATAGAATCGGCATGAGTTGATATTAGGCTGTCAACAGATTTTTTGGCCCCTGCTAAATATTTCAGGTCCTTTTTTTGCTTATAAAAAGCAAGGTTGTTTACCACGCTCTTTAGCACTTCTGTTTGGCAAAAGGCTATTGATGCGGTAAACAACCATACGATAACAAATAAAGCAATTTTGCGTATTTGCATTTTATTCAACTATATCATCCGGAGTTGGCGGTGTTTCTGATGTTGGATCGGTAGTTTCCCCGTTCTCATTCAATTCCGCTTCTTCCTCCTCATCATGCTCAATTTTAGCAACTGATGCAATTTCATCATCACCTTTAAGTGTTATCAGCCTCACTCCTTGCGTGGCGCGGCCCATTGTCCTCAATTCACTTATCGCTATGCGGATAATAACACCAGATTTGTTGATGATCATCAGGTCTTCTTTATCAGTAACACCTTTAATAGCAACAAGTTTTCCGGTTTTTTCGGTAACGCTAAGCGTTTTAACGCCCTTGCCGCCACGGTTGGTAACACGGTAATCATCAATATCAGTACGTTTACCGTAACCTTTTTCTGATACTACCAATACCGTAGTTTCCGGGTTATCGATACTGATCATACCAACAACTTCGTCATTATCACTATCTAAACTGATACCACGAACACCTGTAGCTGTACGGCCCATCGGTCGAACAGTCGACTCATTGAAGCGAATTGCACGGCCCGATTTAAGCGCCATTACAATTTCGCTGGTACCGCTGGTTAAGTTTGCTTCTAACAACGCATCGCCTTCATTAATATTGATGGCATTGATACCGTTAGCGCGCGGACGTGAATAAGCTTCTAAAGAGGTTTTCTTAATAGTACCCTTTTTGGTACACATAATAATAAAGTTATTCTCCAGGTATTCCTTGTCCTTTAAGCTAAGCAGCTTGATGTAAGCCTTAATATTCTCTTCTTTCGGGATATTGATGATGTTCTGAATAGCGCGGCCTTTAGAAGTACGCGTCCCTTCAGGAATTTCAAATACCCGCAACCAGAAACATTGTCCCGATTCGGTAAAGAAAAGCATATAGTTATGATTGGATGCGATCAACAGGTGTTCAATAAAATCCGCATCGCGGCTGTTACTGCCTATTGCACCCTTACCACCCCTGCCCTGCCTGCGGTATTCTGTAAGCGGTGTACGTTTGATATAACCTTCGCGTGATATGGTAATAACCACATCTTCATCCTCGATAAAGTCTTCGGTATTCATTTCTGCCGATGAGTGTACCATTTCGGTTTTGCGCTCATCGCCATATTTTTCCTTGATTTCTATCAGTTCATCCTTAATGATCTGCATACGCAAACCTTCATCGGCTAATATGGAGTTTAAATGGTCTATCAGCTTCATTAAACCTTCGTACTCATCTTTTATCTTATCACGCTCTAATCCGGTTAACCTTCTTAGCGTCATGTCCAAGATAGCGCGGGCCTGTATATCGCTTAAACCAAACTGGTTCATTAAACCTTCGCGGGCCTCATCAGGAGTTTGCGAAGCACGTATCAACTTAATTACTTCATCTAAATGGTCTAACGCGATTAATAAGCCTTCTAAAACGTGTGCACGTTTTTGCGCTTCGGCCAGTTCAAATTTTGTACGGCGTACAATAACCTCATGCCTGTGCTCAACAAAATGATGTATAAGGTCGCGTAGATTCAACATCATTGGCCGGCCATGCACCAATGCAATGTTATTTACACTAAATGAGGTTTGTAGCGATGTGTATTTAAATAAATTGTTTAATACAATTGCCGCGTTTGCCTCACGTTTTATTTCATAAACTATACGTATACCTTCGCGGTTAGATTCATCGCGGATGGCTGAAATACCTTCTATTTTTTTATCGTTTACCAGGTCGGCGGTCCTCTCTATCATCAAACCTTTATTTACCTGGTAAGGTATTTCGGTTACGATGATACGTTCACGATCGCTGCCGTAAGTTTCAATTTCGGCCCTTGCTCGCAGTACTACACGACCACGACCGGTTTCCAACGCCTCACGCGGACCCTCAAAGCCATAGATAATACCTCCTGTCGGGAAGTCGGGACCTTTAACGTATTTCATCAGTTCGGCAACCTCAATATTGCGGTTGTCTATCAAAGCCATAGTGGCATCGATAACTTCTGATAAGTTATGCGGAGCCATATTGGTCGCCATCCCTACCGCAATACCAGATGCTCCGTTAACTAAAAGATTAGGAAACTTTGCAGGCAATACAGTGGGTTCTTGCAGCGAGTCGTCAAAGTTTAGCTGGAAATCAATGGTATCTTTATTGATATCCGCCAGCATTTCTTCGGCAATCTTCTCCAGCCTTGCTTCGGTATAACGCATTGCCGCAGGATTATCACCATCTATTGAGCCATAATTACCCTGGCCCTCAACCAACGGGTAGCGTAAGCTCCACTCCTGCGCCATACGCACCATGGTATCGTAAACGGACGCATCACCGTGCGGGTGATACTTACCCATCACCTCCCCTACAATACGCGCAGATTTTTTATAGGGTTTGTTATTATTTAATCCCAGGTCGAGCATACCAAAAAGTACGCGCCTGTGTACGGGTTTTAAACCATCGCGAACGTCAGGCAATGCCCTTGATACGATAACCGACATTGAATAATCAATGTAAGCCGATCGCATTTCTTCATCAATATCTATCGAAATTATTCTGTCTTCCTTGCTTGAATTGTCGTTTTCTGTGTCTTCAGCCATTTTTAATTATTTGTTGTATTTCTTCTATATTTCGCCGTTAAAATATTGGTTTTTTTACGACCTGCGAAGATAAGAAATTTAATGGTTTTTTACCCACATGTTGGTAACATTCCGGTTGTGGAAATCGCATTATTCAGGGTTGCGTGTTTTGTAAATTAATCGTTCAAAATACCCCGGCGCGTGTAATAGCCTGCTGCCATACCATGAAAACATTTCGCCATCAACCAATATAATTTTAGCATTGGGCAATTGTGTTTTAAATTCATCAATATGCTTTTGTTTAAATGGGTATGGTTCTGACGAAAGAAAAACAATATCAGGATCGGCATCAATAAGCATTTTATTAGTTATTGCGGGATACCTGTTCTGTTCAAACACATTTGTTAATCCGCACCTTTGCAGCATATCATCTATAAACGTCCCTTTACCCGCAACCATATAAGGTTTGCGCCAAATAAAATAGGCAACTTTTAATTGAAGCGGCTGTAAATTCAGTTGAGCAAATTGTTTGGTAATCAAACCGGAAAGCACTGTCGCCTCATCTACCCGGTCAATCAATTGCCCCACTGCTTTTATCATATTTAAAGCCTCATCCAGGTTGCTGATGTCACTTATCCAAACCGGGCAAACGGCCATTAACTCTTCTATTTGACTACGCTCGTTTTCCTCTTTATTGGCGATGATAAGATCTGGAGTTAATTCTTTTATTAAGGTGATATTTAACTGCTTAGTACCACCTACTTTAGTAGTAGCTTTAAATTTATCTGCCAGATGGATACAGAATTTTGTGATACCGATAACCTCTTTATTCAACCCTAGATAAAACAGCAATTCGGTTTGTGAGGGCACAACGGAGATTATCCTTTTGGGTGGGGATGGTAAATGTATAGTTCGATTTAGCTGGTCAAAAAAAACAGCCATGATTTTATTACTGATTGTAAATTTGATATACCCCGGCCACGGTCCGATTCTCCGCAGAGCCAACCAGCACATTCGTTATCTTCTTTTCCATCATTAGTTGTTCGGCGCGGCTTACAAATTCATTCCCATCAATAATTACCGGGTTAGCGGTCATCATTTCGGTAATGGTAATGTGTGCTATATCGGGGTTCCGTAATAAGGACCGGCGTAAATCGCCATCAGTTATGATACCATTTACATTATCGGCATCGCCAACTATCACCATACCTAATTTACCTTCAGACATGCAAAGCAATAGTTCAGTAAAGGATGCATCTGGTTTGATAAACGGCAGATTATCAGTACGCATGAGATCGTTAACCTTTATTAATAACTTGCGCCCCAAACTACCACCGGGATGAAACCGGGCAAAGTCTTCCTGCTGAAATTGCCTTGTTTCCATTAACGCAATCGCCAAGGCATCCCCCATAACCAGCGTGGCTGTAGCAGATGATGTTGGCGCTAAAGCCAGTGGGCAAGCCTCGCGGGTAATGGCTATATTTAAATGCAGATCGCTATTTTTAGCTATTGTAGAATTGGGATTACCTGTGATACTGATAATAAAGTTCTTGTTCCACTTTAAAAACGGGATAACTTTAAGCACCTCATCAGTTTCGCCGGAATAAGAGATTAATATCACCTGGTCGTTTGTACCAACCAGTCCCAAATCGCCATGAAAAGCCTCGCCGGGATGCAGAAAGAAACTGGGTGTGCCGGTGCTTGACAACGTAGCCGCTATCTTCTTCCCTATTATACCCGATTTCCCTATCCCGATAACAATAATTTTACCCTTAGCGTTCAATATTGAATTTACAACTTTAGCAAATTCATCATCAATAAGCGCCGCTACATTTTGCAACGACTCAATCTCGATATCAAAAACTCTTTTGGCTATATCTTTCATGAATTAAGAAACTAATGGTGCCATTACCTTATCCAAATCCTGTAATTTCACCATATTAGGGCCATCACTTAATGCGTTATCGGGGTCGGGATGTATTTCCATAAAGTAACCATCGGCACCAAATGCTTTGGCTGCAAGGGCCATCATGGGTACAAATGTACGGTCGCCGCCTGTTTTGCCGCTTGCGCCGCCGGGGCGTTGTACCGAATGTGTACAATCCATACAAACTGGATAGCCAAAGGCCTTCATATCATATATGTTCCTGAAATCTACCGCCAAATTATTATAGCCATACATATTGCCGCGCTCGGTTAATATTATCTGTGTATTACCAGCTTCAACTACTTTTTGCGCGGGGTAAAACATATCATTACCTGATAGAAATTGGGCTTTTTTAATATTAACAATTTTACCTGTTTTAGCCGCCGCGACCAATAAATCGGTTTGACGACATAAAAACGCCGGTATCTGTAACATATCAGCCACCTCGCCGACAATAGCAGCCTGGTAACTTTCATGTATATCGGTAACTACGGGCAGGCCGAAACGTTTTTTAACGTTCAGCAGCATTTCCAGTCCTTTTTCAATTCCCGGGCCGCGGTACGAATGAATAGAAGTGCGGTTAGCCTTATCAAACGATGACTTGAATATAACGGGCACATTATATTTTTGTCCGGCTTCGGCCACCTTTTCGGCTACGGTGTATAAAAGCTCCTGGCTTTCCATTACACAGGGGCCCAATATAAAAAACGGCTTCTGCCGCATTTGTTCAAACAGCATATAGTATAAAATAATGCGTAAATATGAGAATATTTTCTGCAAGTCCGAAAGTCAGAAAGTCGGGAAGTCCGAAAGTACATGTCCCAGTGCCTGTTCTTACTTTTCTTCTTCCGGTCTTTCTGACTTTCCGACTTTCGGACTACCTTTGCCCCATGAACTATTTCGACTTCTATAATATACCCGAATCTTTTCACCCTGACCAATCGGAACTTAAAAAGACATTCTATCGTCTTAGCAAGCAATACCACCCTGATTTTTATGCCAACGAGGATGATGCCAAACAACACGAAATATTAGAGCTATCCACCCTGAATAACAAAGCCTACCAGGCCCTCTCCGACCCTGCCAAGCTGCTGGAATACATTTTAAGGCTGTACGACTTGGTTTCTGAAGGTGCTAAACCGCAATTACCATCAGATTTTTTAATGGAGATGATGGATATTAATGAACGGTTAATGGACGTTGAAGATCAAAAGCAACTGGGCCACATAACCGCCGAAGTGCTTGCGTTTGAGAGCGATATAAACGAAGAACTGCATAGCCTTACTAAAGATTACGAGCAATTGAATCATAAAACAAGGGAAAGCCGTTTAAATGATATCGCTAATTTATACTATCGTCAAAAATATTTATTGCGAATTAAGGAGAGTTTAGATACATTTGCAACCCGCTTCTGAGGACTTAAATCCACCCTCGGATAAAAAGCAAGCCCAGCTGGCGGAATTGGTAGACGCGCTGGTCTCAAACACCTGTGGGAAACCGTGCCGGTTCGACTCCGGCGCTGGGTACAAAGCCCCGATAGAAATGTCGGGGCTTTGTTGTTTAACACTGTAGCTTTTTTGTTTTGACGGAAATTATATATAAAATAGTAATTTGCATCATTACAAGTAGACAACAGACCTAAATAAATAATCCTAAGCTAACGGATTTTGAGTAGAATAGCCTTTATAGATACCGAAGTTGATTCCCAGACTGGAAAAGTGCTTGATTTTGGCTGTATCAAGGATGATAATAATATTTTTCACCAAAAATCGGCAACGGCATTTACTGAATTTATAAAGGGCACCAGTTTTGTATGCGGGCATAATATTATAAATCATGATGTAAAATATATCGGACATTTGCTTAGTCAGGCAGAGATATCTACCGATGACATTATTGATACACTTTACCTATCACCTCTGTTGTTTCCATCAAAACCTTATCATGCCCTCGTTAAAGATGATAAGTTGCAATATGACGAGGCAAACAACCCACTAAACGATGCTATTAAGGCCAAAGACCTGTTCTTCGATGAGGTGGCCTATTTCAGCCAAACGGATAACGTACTAAAAGATATTTATTTCCTGCTACTGAAAGACGACAAGCATTTTCAAGTTTTTTTCAGGTTTCTTGAATACTCAACTACCGAAGTTGACGTGGTATCTCTTATCAGTCAATATTTTAAAGATAAAATTTGTGAGCAAGCCAGCCTCAAACAATTTGTGTCCGACAATCCGTTAGAGTTTGCGTATTCTTTGGCGCTTATTAATGCAGATAATCGGAATTCCATAACACCGCGATGGATATTAAAAAATTATCCCGATGTAGAGCGGCTAATATTTTTATTAAGGAATAAGCCATGTATCAGCGGCTGTAGTTATTGCGACCGAGCGTTGGATGTTTCAAGTGCATTAAAAAGGCTTTTCGGTTTTGACGGATTTAGAAAATATGAAGGTAAGCCGCTTCAGCAAGAGGCGGCTGAAGCTGCAATACACGGCAAATCATTTTTGGCTGTATTCCCTACCGGTGGCGGCAAGTCTATTACATTTCAAGTTCCGGCGATAATGGCCGGCGAGAACGCCAATGCTTTAACTATTGTTATATCACCGCTACAGTCTTTAATGAAAGACCAGGTGGATAATCTTGAAAAGAACAGGATAACAACCGCAGTTACTATAAACGGTTTATTAGATCCTATTGAGCGTGCAAAATCTCTTGAACGCGTTGAGGATGGCTCGGTGTCCATGCTTTATATTTCACCGGAATCTTTGCGCTCAAAAACAATAGAACGCTTGATTTTAGGAAGAAAGATCGCGCGTTTTGTAATTGACGAGGCGCATTGTTTCTCGGCATGGGGACAGGATTTCAGGGTCGATTATCTTTACATAGGCGATTTTATACATTCCATCAGTGAAAAGAAAAATCTTGCCGAACCCATCCCTGTATCGTGTTTTACGGCAACCGCTAAACCAAAAGTAATTGAAGACATTTGTAGTTACTTCGATCAAAAACTCGGTTTACAGCTCGAACTTTTTACTACTACAGCATCGCGTACCAATCTACATTACAAGGTATTGGCAATGCCAAATGATGAGGAAAAATATTCAACGGCAAGAGATATTATCACAGATAAAAATTGTCCGGCTATAATTTATGTTTCCAGAAGGAATAGAGCAGTTGATCTTGCCAAAAGGCTCGTTACGGATGGATTAGATGCGAGAGCGTATCATGGCAAAATGGACGCAAAGGAAAAAACTGAAAACCAAAATGCTTTTTTATCCGGCGAAGCCCAAATTATGGTAGCCACTTCGGCGTTTGGCATGGGTGTAGATAAAAAAGACGTTGGCGTGGTGATACACTATGATATTTCCGACTCACTCGAGAACTACGTTCAGGAAGCGGGGCGGGCCGGGCGCGATGAAAACATATCTGCTGATTGCTATGTGCTTTTCAATGAGGAAGACTTGAGCAAACATTTTATCCTGCTTAATCAAACCAAATTATCCATAAAAGAAATTCAACAAGTTTGGAAGGCGGTAAAATCTATTACTAAGTTTCGGTCAACGGTATCTAACTCGGCGTTGGAAATTGCACGCCAGGCCGGTTGGGACGATACTGCTGCTGAAGAAATTGAAAGCAGGGTAAAAACAGCAATCGCAGCGCTTGAAGATGCCGGCTATTTAAAACGCCGGCAAAACTCTCCACGTATTTTTGCCAATAGTATCCTTGCAAAAAACGCGCAGGAAGCTATAGACAAAATAAATGTTTCTGAACGATTTTCCGAAAAACAGAAAGGACAAGCTACAAGAATTATAAAAAAACTTTTCTCCAGTAAAAGCAGAAAACAATCAGCCGATGAAATTGCCGAATCGCGGGTTGATTATATCAGTGATCATTTAGGAATAGTAAAAGGCGAAGTAATTTCAATTATTAATTTACTTCGTGAAGAAAAAATTTTGGCTGACGCCCAAGATCTGACGGCATTTGTAAAAAAAGGAGAAAATAAAAATCGGTCGCTTAGTATATTAGAGATTTTTAGTAAGATAGAAAAATACCTGCTGCCTTTTATTGATGGACAGCCCAAAACTTATCAATTAAAAAAGTTAAACGAAGAACTTGAAAACGAAGGGTGTATTGATGTAACTCCTCCAAAAATAAAAACCATTTTTAACTTTTGGGCGATAAAAAACATGATCAAACAGGAACAAATTTCTTCCACAAAAGGTTTATTTAGCGCCTATAGTAAGTATTCATCGGAAGATTTAAAAACCAAAATTGACAAACGGCATCAGTTGTCTAAATTTATAACTGAACTTTTACATCAAAAAGCAATCAGCATTGAAAACCCTGATAATAAGGAAGAGCTATTGGTTGATTTCTCGGTGCTTGAATTAAAAACGACTTATGAACAAAGCGCCCAGCTTTTTAAAGTTGATATTGATATAGAAGATATAGAAGATAGTTTATTCTATCTCTCAAAAATACAGGCTATTAAAATTGAAGGTGGTTTTTTGGTTGTTTATGACAGGCTTACAGTAGAGCGGCTTGAGCAAAATACCAAAAGGAACTATAAAACCGAAGATTATGAAAAGATGGCCGAGTTTTATAAAAATAGGGTGCAGCAAATTCATATTGTAGGCGAATATGCCAACAAGATGATAGAGAACCATAAGGAAGCGTTGCAATTTGTTGAGGATTATTTTCAGCTCATTTACACTTCATTTCTTAATAAGTACTTTAAAGGCAGCCGTCAAAAAGATATCAGTTTAAACATTACTCCTGCGAAGTACAGGCAAGTGTTTGGCGAACTTTCCCAAACGCAAAGTGATATTGTAAAAGACAGTGTTTCCAGGTACATAGTTGTAGCGGCCGGTCCAGGCAGTGGTAAAACAAAAGTGTTGGTGCATAAGCTGGCATCCTTGATGCTTATGGAGGATGTGAAGCATGAGCAATTGCTGATGCTAACTTTCTCCAGGGTAGCTGCAACTGAGTTTAAAAAGAGATTATTGAAGTTAATTGGTAATGCAGCACATTATATAGAAATAAAGACTTTTCATTCGTATTGCTTCGACTTGCTGGGAAAAGTAGGAAGCCTTGAAAAATCTAATGATATTATAAAACAAACCACAGAAAAAATACGAAACAAAGAAGTTGAGATAAACCGTATCACAAAAACCGTTTTGGTAATTGATGAAGCACAGGATATTAACAATGAAGAATTGGAACTACTAAGCGCCCTCGAAGCAGAGAATGAAGAAATGAGAATAATTGCTGTTGGTGATGACGACCAAAACATCTACCAGTTTCGCGGTTCGAGTTCAAAATATCTTCAAGAATTATTAGATTCAAACAATGCAACTAAATATGAGCTTATTGAAAATTACCGTAGCAAAAGTAACCTTGTCAACTTTGCCAATCAGTTTTTAAATGGCATAGCTAACCGCCTAAAGGAAACAACTATTATTGCAAAACAAACTGATGATGGAAACATAAAAATAGTCCGTTATCAGTATGGTAACCTCATTGGGCCACTTGTGGAGGATATTTCACATACATCGCTTAGCGGAACAACTTGCGTTCTTACCAAAACTAACGAAGAGGCTTTGCAGATAACAGGGTTACTACTTCAGATTGGTATGCACGCTAAACTGATACAAAGTAATGAAACCTTTAATTTATATAACCTGATAGAAATAAGGTTTTTTCTTGATTTATTAAATAAAGACGACCATTCTCCTGTCATAAGCGATGATAATTGGAATTATGCAAAAAAACAGGCAGCATCAACATTAAAAAAAAGTGATAACTGGCTTATTTGCAAAAACTTGATTAAAGATTTTGAGGCAATAAATGTTAATAGAAGTAAATACAGATCGGACTTAGACGTTTTTATTAGCGAATCAAAGTTGGAAGACTTCTATTCACAGGGTAGCGAAACAATCTTTGTTTCTACAATACACAAGGCCAAGGGTAAAGAGTTTGACAATGTTTTTTTGATGTTGGAAAACTTAAGGTCGCCTACAGATGAAATTAAACATCAATTATATGTAGCAATTACACGGGCGAAACAAAACCTTACCATCCACACTAACGGCAATATTTTTGATGATATAGATATAAGTAATCTGGAACGCGTTGAACGTTCTGAAAAAAATGAGCCACCAACGCTTTTAATAATGGAACTTACTCACGAAGATGTTTGGCTTGATTATTTTTACAAAACGCAACCTTACATTTCTGATTTACTGGCCGGAAATGATTTAATTATATCCGGTGAAGAATGTCTAAATACTAAACAACAGCCAATATTAAAATTCTCCAGGCCTTTTCTTCAACGTATAAACGATTTAGCAGCAAAAGATTACAAGGTAAAGTCCGCCAAAGTAAATTTTATCCTTTATTGGAAAAGAGAAAATACCCAACAAGAGATTAAAATAGTTTTACCTAAGCTTTGTTTTGAAAAGAACGGTTAACAGGTAAATGACTTTGATGTATTTTTATACAAAAAACATAACCACCATAACAATGCAAATCTTACCGCCTTTTTACAGGCGGTAAGTTATTTTGAATTTACTCGGACACTAACGTTGTAACGCTTGATCCTGTCAAGTTGATCCCGAAGCTACCACCGGTAATAGTAAAGCTGTTTGAACCAATATTTGTTGTGCTGTTGGTGAAAAAACGGTTGAAACCGGTAACCGTGAGGCCGCTTATGCTAAAGGTTTGAAAAGTAGTTGCCGCGTTTTGATTGACGATGACAATAACCAGTTTGGTTCCACTTTTATAAGCGGTAACATAAACTCCTGTTGAGGGATTATAGGTACACGATACTTTAACATATCCGGGGCGGACGTACCTGGCAAACTGGGACATCACATAACCCAACTTGGTGATGTTGCTGCTTTCATCGATAGGGCCGTAACTTCTGCGGATATACCACCATACATAGGCAGACCATCCTACGTTCATACAATCACTGATCTCTTTTGCGGCAGTCATGGCGTTGGGCCAGTCGTTACCGCTTACACTCGAATTGGTGTAATGTTCAGTCATCCAAACCTGTTTGCCGCCGCTGCTTACAACAGCCGGGGTTGCGCCGTAAATATGCCCGCATACAAAGCTCGTATTTGCTGCTGCGGTAGAATTGCTGAGAAAGGTGGTAATAAAAGACTGGGACATATTAAACGGTTCCGGTGCCATTATTGGCGCGCCACAATTAGCACCCTGCTGAGCAACGAAATTTGCTACATCGGGCGCAGAATCTTGCAAAAATGCGCCCCCGGTGTCATTGGGTTCGTTAATAGGGCTAATAGCGGTAACTCCGCCAACCGCTGTATTAAAAGCTTTTAAATGAGCTGCAAAAGCAGCATAGGACGATGGTTTTACCATATCGTTAGATACCATTGATGCCGGTGCGTACCAGGCGGTAGCTATAACTTTGGCGCCAAAACTCTTAGCTGCATTAATGGTGGGCACTTCGGCGGCAAAGGCGCTGCTGCTCGTATCAACCGCCACACGGAGTATGCTTAGCCCTATGCCGGTGGTGGGCGAAAAGGCTGTTGTCCGTTGAGCGCTTGTTAAATCAGCTATATATTGCAAAATGCTCGCTCCCCCAAAGCCCTCTACAGTTTGTTGTACGGTGGCGGCATTGATGGCAGCGTTCCCGCTCGTCGCCAGGGTGCGGTCACCGAGGGCCGGTGTGCCGGTTTTTGATAATTCGGACGAGGCCGGGCTTTGGTTGTTTTTGGTGCATGCGGCTAACGCCAAAGATACCCCGAATAGAAATAACAGTTTTCTTTTCATAATTGTTAATTTTTGATGAATGAATTGGTTTATATTGGTTTATAGTGGTTGATGATTGGTCTAAAACTTTAAACGCAATCGATTGCCTAAATGTTTACGCCAGATTGTTTTTTGTTTAAAAAAAATAAATACTACGGAGTTGGGACAATACAAACTGGTTACGCGTTTAATTTCCCACCTCTGGCCTCCCTGGTGCCGAGAATACAGCGTTGACAAGAGCGGGGTGTTCTCGTGCCAAAACGTAAATGATTGTTAGAAAAACAGGGTCTGGCCAAAGCGTGTCGGGGTTTGTTGTTTTATACAAAGACCTTTAGGTTTGTTCTGATAAAATATCATTTGCACGCTTCAAAGCGTCTTCAAAAGTATGCGCAATATTTCCTTTCCCGATACCGAACAATAAGCGCGCTTTTTTGAGTTCGCCCATTACCTGTTCGCTGGCTACTTCGGCCAGGATCAGCTTCGTCCCTTTTCTTTTTATTGCTGTATGGACTTCCCGCAATACCCTGATACCTGTCGCATCAATAACGGGAACATTTCTTATCCTGATGATTAATATCCTGGCCGGATTTTCTATAACGTTCATCGCATCCTTAAATTTATAAGCTGCGCCAAAAAACAAAGGGCCGTTTATCTCGAAAACATCCACCCCTTTGGGAACATCTACCGGGTTAATCAAGTCATCATTACTATCCGCAGGGAAAGCAGCTTGCTGTACCGAGCTTACTTGCATCATTTTTCGCATAAACAGGAATGCAGCCAGGATCATTCCAATTTCTATAGCAACCGTAAGGTCCACTAATACGGTCAATCCAAAGGTGGTTATCAAAACCGCCGCATCACTTTTTGCTCCTTTAAACACATCTATAAAGTTTTCCAGCTCACACATATTCCAGGCCACTACAATCAGGATCCCCGCGAGCGTTGCCATCGGGATGAGCGCGGCCCATTTGCCAACAAATAGCAGGATGATCAGTAGGGTTATTGCATGGACAATACCGGCAACTGGTGTCCTCCCCCCGTTTTTTACATTTGTAGCTGTCCTTGCGATGGCCCCGGTTGCGGGAATGCCGCCAAAAACAGAAGAGCAGATATTAGCAAATCCCTGGGCAATTAATTCTGTATTTGAGCGGTGGTTTCCACCTATCATTCCGTCTGCTACCACTGCCGATAACAGGGATTCTATGCTGCCCAGCAGCGCAATGGTAAACGCCGGCCTGATTAATTGCTGAATTGTTGCGAGGCTCACGTCTGGAATGACAGGCCGTGGTAAGGAAGAAGGAATGGATCCGAAGCGGCTGCCGATGGTTTCTACGGGTAAATTTAAAAAATGAACGGCCAGCGTGGTGATGATTATGGCAATTAATGAACCCGGAACCTTACGTGTAATTTTTGGCCACAAAAAAACAACGAGTAAAGTAAATACTCCAATAGAAACCGAATAAATATTTATAGAAGACAAATGCTGCGCATACGCCACCCACTTACTGATAAAATCTGCCGGTACGTTGCCCATTTTAAGTCCCAAAAAATCCTTCACCTCTGATGAAAAGATGATGACAGCAATACCGGCGGTAAAGCCAATGATTAATGGATAGGGAATATATTTGATGGCGCTTCCTAATTTGGTCAGGCCCATAATGATCAACAATATGCCTGCAATAAAAGTGGCGATGATTAAACCATTGATGCCAAATTGCTGGACAATGCCATAAACCACTACTATAAAAGCCCCGGTAGGCCCACCGATCTGAACCCGGCTGCCCCCCAAAACTGATATAACCAGGCCCGCTATAATAGCCGTAAAAATCCCCTTTTCAGGAGATACGCCCGAAGCAATGGCAAATGCAATGGCTAACGGCAGCGCCACTATACCTACAATAATACCCGCGATAACGTCTTTAAAAAACTGATCTTTGCGATAGTTTTTTAATGTGTCTATTAGCTTTGGTTTAAACATGGTTTATATTTTTTCATATAGCATTCCTATGACGGCATAAAATCTTCTTAACTATTCCTTTATCCACATTTTCATTAAACCATTAAAGCAAGTAGCTACCAGTTTAAAACTTGGCGGTATCTCCTGTTCGAAACTGTGAAAGGTAACCAACCTGGTGCCGGAAAGCTTTTTATCCAGGGCATCAAAGAGGTAATGATTATAATAAGCGTATAAACCTTCAGATAATTCCAGTGTGTCATCGATCTGATTTTCGGGGTCTATATTCTCATAAAAAGAGTTATAAAAATAGAAATGGTCAAACCCGGTAAAATTAACCTGGGTAATATTCGCGTATATAAAATTTACATTGGATAGCTTTGTATATCCTTTAGCGTCTTCGGCCAGGCAAATTAATTCATGCCTTTGCTCCACCCCATAAAACCAGGTTTCGGGGAAATGATGGCCTGCTGCCAGGCAAAACTTACCAATACCACTGCCTATATCCAGTACCCGGGCACCCGGCTCTGCCAGGAATTCAGCTGCTTTGCGGGCAATAGCCAATGGAGTCCAGTGCCTAAGGGACAGTAATTGAAAATATTCCGGGTACAGCCAGTCAAATGCTGCATCGTTGCTAAACAGGGAATCATTTAAATAATCCTTTTTTAGTTTTAAAATGGGCATTTTGTCGTAGTTATCCCGAACGGGCGGGAAATAAGAAAATGGGTAAGCTTTCATGACCTACAAATTTAGCGGCTGCATGAAAGTCATTTATTGTGTGAAATCAACGAAGAAGCTGATATTTATCAGTTTTTAAAATTCGTATCTTTAGCGCATGAGTTTGTCCGGGATTTTCCCTATCGACAGGTGGAATTTTACCACACAATCTATACTTAACGTTCTTTCTGAGGAAGAAACTAATGCTTTGCTTGTGCATCATAGCGACCTAAAGTACCTTAAAGGCGATGTGATTTTCAGAGAAGGTTCCGTTCCCTCCGGTATTTTTTTAATCAGGAGCGGCAAAGTTAAAAAATACAAAGTAAACAACCTGGCTAAAGAACAGATCATCTATGTGGCCGGGCCTGGCGAACTGATAGGTTATCACGCGGTATTATCGGAAGAAAGATATCCGGACTCGGCTGCCGCTATAGAAGACAGCCTGGTAAGTTTCATACCTCAAGACGATTTTATAGGTGTTTTACACCGGTCGCCTGTTTTCACTCAGCGATTGCTAAAAGCTTTAAGCCACGAATTTACTGTACTGGCTAATAGTATTTCAGTAATAGCCCAACGGACCGCACCTGAGCGGCTTGCGATTGCGCTGATTGTACTCCGCGAAAAATATAAAGAAGAAGGATCGGATGAAAAAGATATCGTTTTAAATATTTCCAGGATGGACCTTGCGAATATGGCCGGGATAGCCCAGGAAAACGTGATCCGATTATTAAAAGAATTTAAAGCTGAGGACATCCTGGAAACGGATGGCCGCAAAATATGGATCAAAGACATTAAGCGATTGGTTAAAAAATCAAACTATAGATAATGATCTGCTCTTGTTGACTATGGTTTACGATACCGGCAGCGTAAACCAAAATGTACTACCCTTACCCAACACGCTGTTTATGCCAATTTCGCCGTTATGCTTTTTGATGATTTCCGCGCAGATATAAAGCCCAAGCCCTAAGCCCGATCCTTGTATGCCATCAGTTTCTACCCTATAATAGCGCTCAAATAAGTGGTTCAACCTATCAGCTGTGATGCCCGGCCCTTTGTCGGTTACCGAAACTTTGGCCATATCATTCACCTTTTCAATATACACGTTAATTATTTTTGACTCGGGTGCGTATTTAATAGCGTTATTGACGAGGTTTATCAATACCTGGTTAATTCGGTCGGCATCGGCATAAACCTGCAGTTTCCTGTCGCCTTTGGTAACTATGGTATACACGCCTTCAATCCGTATATACTGGCAGCAATCATCAATCACATCGGCCACGGTGAATACGTTTTTGTTTAACTGTAGCTGTCCCTCATTAACCCTTGTCGAATTTAACAGGTCCTCAACTAATACGGTAACTTTATTCAAGCTTTTATTAGCCTGTTCAATAAATACGGGCAGCATTTTATGTTCGGGGGTATCTTTCAGTTTATTTAATAGCTGCAGGGATGCCTTCAAAGTGGTTAAAGGTGTTTTGAGTTCGTGGCTGGCAATGCTGATAAAATCATCCTTTTGTTGTTGCAGCATTCGCAGTTCGTGAATGTCGGTTGCCGTGCCTACCCAAAGCATATCTTCCTCTTCGGCATTATTTATCAGCATTAAACGGCTTAGATGCCAACGGTAAATTCCATCTTTGTTTTTAATGCGTATCTGGAATTCGCCGCCATCACTACTTTTTCTTATCGCTTTAAACTGGTCTAAGGTAAACTGTAGATCGTCCGGGTGAATTGTTTTGCGCCAGCCCCATTTTTTGGTTTGTTTGTCGTTGAGCCCGGTATAATCGTGCCATCCCTGGTTGTAAAAGGTAATTTCGCCGCCGAAGGTGTTTGTCCAGGCTATTTGAGGCATCGTCTCCATCATATTACGGAAACGGTTTTCGCTTTCTGTTAGGGCTTTTGTGCGGTTTACCACCCGTTCTTCAAGTTCCTGGTTCAGCAATAAAAGATCCTTATTAATAACCCTTACCTTTTCTTCCTGTTTGATAAGTAACCGGGTTGATTCGTTCAAATCATCATTTGCCTGCCGTAATTCTTCTTGCTGCGCGTTTAATTCGCCAGTTAAAAGAACAAGGTCTGCTGCTCTTTTTTCTTTTTCCGCGTTTTGAATAACAAGTTCCCTGTTGGCAATAATCAATTCTGCCGCGCGGTTTTCTTTCTCCTCGTTTTGAAAGGCAAGTTCAATGTTTGCGATCAGCAATTCGGCTGCCCTATTTTCCTTTTCACCGTTTTGAAAAGCAAGTTCAACATTCGCGATCAGCAATTCTGCCGCGCGGTTTTCCTTCTCGCCATTTTGGAAAACGAGTTCTTTGTTGGCGATAACCAACTCGGCAGCGCGGTTCTCTTTTTCATTATATTGAAAAACCAACTCTTTGTTGGCGATCACCAGTTCTGCCGCTCGGCTCTCTTTTTCTTTATTCTGAAAAGCCAGCTCTTTGTTAGCAATCACCAATTCTGCTGCGCGGTTTTTTTCGCCCACTTTTTGAAGCGCAAGTTCTATGTTACACGTAACTAATTCCGCAGCGCGGTTTTCCTTCTCCTCGTTTTGAAACGCAAGCTCCTTATTGGCGATAAGCAATTCAGCTGCCCGGCTTTTTTTCTCTTCGCTTTGAAAAGCGAGTTCTGCATTTGCAATAGCTAATTCTGCCGCCCGGCTCTTTTTTTCGCCGGTTTGAAAAGCAAGTTCCCGGTTTGCGATTACTAATTCTCCCGCACGCTTTTCCTTCTCCTTGTTTTGAAAGGCGATCTCCTTATTGGCGATCATCAATTCGGCTGTGAGGCTTTCGTTTCCGGCTATTTGAAAAGCAAGCTCCTTATTGGCGGTAGTTAATTGCTCCGACTTTTTTTTATCCATTTCCTGTCAACACAAAAGTCGGTTTTAATTAAAATTCCCGGTATTATGGTGCTCTGTTAACAACCGTACTGTAGCATTGTTTTGATTTTTAAAAATAAAATATCATAACTATTATTCAAAGGCAACTTTGAATGTATTATACCTATCGTAATAAGTTTATTTCCCTTTAAACTATCCTCGATTTATCCTATCCAATTCAAAAAATATATAGCTAAACATACCCTATTTATCAAAAATATCATGAACGATGTTGCAATAACGGATCCTGCGGAAATACGCAAAGATGTAAGCACCAACACCCGTTCTTTATTTGCAAAAAGAGCTTTCGGTGTTAATGAAGTGATCAGCGGTTTTTATTGGACAGATATCTGTAGCGAACCCAACTATTTAACCATCCAAATTGGCGAACACCAGCATGTTGAGCTACTGCCATCCTTTTTAGAATGTACTAACCATAGTTGTGATCCGAATACCTTTTTTGATATTGACCGGCGCCAATTAGTTTGTATTAAACCCGTTGAAAAAGGCGAAGAATTAACTTTCTTCTATCCATCCTCTGAGTGGGATATGGACAGGCCATTTAATTGCAAATGCGGAAGTAAGCAATGCATTGGCTATATTGCCGGGGCAAAACATTTAACAAAAATGCAGATAGCCAACTTTAGATTTACCAATTTTATTCAACAAAAATTAGCTGCGGTATAAATGGCTTTTACCGACAATATCAACGATTATAAAGTTTGGGTATTTGCGCCCTATTTAGAAACCACCGACCCCAACCTGCAATATTATTACGACTATACCCAAAGCATTGAAGAATACACCAAAGTATTTGCCGGGTTGAATTGTGAATGGCAATGGTTGAATATTACGATCGAAAATCTTGGCCAACAAATAGAACAGGTTAAAAATCACGCTAACAAAACCAATATTGTACTTAATCTATGTGATGGGGACGAAATCAATGGCGTACCCGGCATATCTGTTATTGATGCCTTAACCTCAACTCATATCACTTATACGGGAGCAGGTGCTCATTTTTATGACATCACCACCTCCAAAATTACCATGAAGCAGGCGTTTGCGCGGCAGTATATTGCGATGCCTAAATGGGTTGAACTCACAGGAGATAATGATACTACCGTATTTGATACAATTGGCGATACCGTAATTATTAAACCAGCCATATCCGCCGGAAGCATGGGGTTGAATATAAAGAATGTGGTTACCAATGCTGATGAGTTAAATGACCTGCTACTGGATATAAAAAAAGGCTATCGTGGCTGGAAACTGGATGAAGCAGGTTTAATAGCCGAACAATTTATCATCGGTAGAGAGTTCACTACCTTTTTAACGGGCTCGTCTGAATTTTCCGAAACTATTCAATTTTATAGCCCCGTTGAACGAGTCTTTCACGCCTCGCTACCCGAGAAAGAACAATTCTTATCGTTCGATAGGCTTTGGGAGATTTATGAAGAGGAAAACCCCATGCCCGATGATGGCTATTTATATGAATATGCGGGTGTTGATTCAACTGAACTTGTTGCAGCATTAAAAGATTTGAGCATTCGTGCTTTTAACGCCGTTGGCGGCACAGGTTATGCCCGCTTGGATATCCGCATGGATAAGGATGGAAAATTGTATGTGTTAGAGATAAACGCACAATGCGGTATCAGTGATGATGAAAATTATACGTCTATTGGCGCAATTTTGCGCTTTAGCAATAAAACCTTTAGTAATTTAGTTGTCGAAATTTTGGATGATGCGTTGCTTCGCCATAAACAACCTGCACAATGAAAGTTTGCGTTCTCCAGCCCGATTATAGTACTACAGATGTGGATTATAAGAATTATGATCCGCCGCGTAACCTGGCCAAATTATTACCGGGTGATGAAGTGCACAACATTTTCCTCAATAAATTAACCACTTATAAACAACTTAAGGCCTCAAAAAAAGAAAACTTTGATATTTATGTTAATTTATGCGAGGGTTATTTAGAATGGTCGGTGCCATCTATTGATGTTATTCATGCTTTGGATTTGTTGAACCTACCTTACACCGGGCCCAATGACGTTTTATATGATCCGCCAAAACCATTGATGAAATATGTGGCCTATAGTTCGACAGTGGCTACACCCAATTTTATTGAGGTTGGCGATATTGAAGATATAGAAAGTAAAATCAAGCGCCTCTCCTTTCCATTGTTCGCAAAACCCGCAAATGCAGGTGATAGCCTCGGTATTGACAAAAACTCATTGATTAATAACTTAGCAGAATTAAAGAGTAAGATCAATTACCTGTTGCAGCAGGAATATGATGATATTCTTATAGAAGAATATATCGCAGGCCGCGAATTTACGGTATTAGTAGCAGCTAATCCAAAACCCGCACCCGGCTGTGTTACTTTTAAACCCGTTGAATACCAATTTTCGGCAGGAAATGAATTTAAGACCTATGCTATAAAAACGTCCGAGCTGCATACCGATGAGAATAAGCCATGTGATGATGAAGGTTTAGAAAAAGAATTACGGTCGGCAGCCGAAAAAATATTTAACACCTTTAGCGGTGTAGGTTACGCTCGTTTGGATTTTCGGGTAGATCAAAATAACAAAGTATATTTTTTAGAGATCAACTTCACGTGTTCGGTATTTTATGAAGTGGGATTGGAAGGTTCTGCTGATTATATACTCCGCTTCGATCCTATTGGTAAAGCCGGATTTCTAAAACATATTGTTGCCGAAGGTATCGCGCGTCACACCGCCAAACAAAAAAAGTATACTTTAAAAGGAAACTCCATTAGTGGTTACGGCATAGTTGCCAACCGGTTTATAAAAAAGGGTGAGGTGATATTTGAGCTGGAAGCATCTGCACTACGAATAGTCACCAGGCGCTATGTTGAAGAGCATTGGAATACAGATCAGCTTACTGATTTTAAACACTACGCCTACCCTATCTCGGACGAAGTATATATTTTATGGGATAAGAATCCGCAAAACTGGGCACCGCAAAACCACAGCTGCGATGCTAATACGGTTTATGACGGTTTAAACTTAGTTGCCGTGCATAATCTAAATCCGGGTGAAGAATTAACGCTCGATTATGCTGATTTATTGGACGATAACATACAACCCTTTAAATGCAGTTGCGGAAGTGTAAATTGCCGTGAAATTATTACAGGCACCAAGGGCAATTCCATTACCTCCAGGGAAAAACAGCAATGACAGGCCCGGGCTACATAAGGCAAATTATTATTGACTACAAGTACAAACTGCTTGTTACCAATATCCTGTTTGGTTTGGAAATGGCTGCCGATTTACTAAAACCATATTTTTTAGGGAAGGCTGTTAACGACCTTTTAAGAGGCGGCTTTCAGTCTTTGATCATCTTTCTTTCCCTGCACATTGCGTGGATGCTTATCAGCATGTTACGTTTACGTTACGATACCCGCACCTATTCGACCATTTATAACGCCATCATATTAAAATTTTTAGCGGATAAAACACATGGCGACAATATTTCAAAATTGAGCGCCCACTCCACGTTAACGCGCGAATTGACCGACTTTTTAGAGTTCGACTTAGTGTATATTCTTGAAGCTGTCTTTAATATTTTCGGTTCGCTGCTAATGCTCTTTTTTTATGATACAAAGGTTGTTTTATTGTGCGTTACCGTACTTATCCCAATTGGTCTGATCAGCAGATGGTATGGAAAAAAGATGAGCGTACTGATGTTTCATAAGAATAATGAGATCGAAAACCAAGTTGACGTGATTAGTTCATTTGATAAAAAAGAAATACATAAACACTACGAAACCCTGCGCCGCTGGCAGGTTAAAATAACCGATATGCAGGCCTATAACTTTGGCGTGATGGAAATTGTGGTTGTTGTACTAATTGGCGTAGCTCTTTATATATCAACGCGTCACGCGGGCGTTGCTATGCAGGAAGGTGAGCTAATAGGCATCTATTTCTATATCATGAAGTTCACCAAAGGGTTAGAAACCATTCCGTATATTTTAGAAAAATATGCCAGTCTAAAAGATATTGTGCAAAGGGTAAGTAATTTTTAAACCGAATTTGGATACCCTGACAATTAGAAATATGTGAAATTGTAATCGATTGCAATAAATACTTGCATTAGCCAAAATCTTTTCCCAAATTACTCTCAAAATACACGATCTTCTTTAGTTAACAACCAAATAATCTTTATAATGCTGATGAACAGGTGTTTGCTGTACTTTTTATTATTTGTGTCGCTTACAACATCTGTCAATGCACAGCCACCGAAAGCATGGAAAAGCCTATTTAACGGGAAGGATATGACGGGCTGGACACAAGTAGAAAAAATCGCAAACATTCACATAGCTGATAACAGCTTTGTCATCCACATGACAGCAAATACTCACCGTCATGCCTATATCCGCACCAATAGCAAATACAAGAATTTTATTTTAGAGTTGGATGTGAAAAAAGATACCATTTATGATTCGGGCATTATGTTACGTTGCGTGAGCACGCCCGATAGTTTGGTAAGCCTGCAAGGCTACCAGGTGAAGCTGGATCCGCACCCTGAGCGTATGTGGAACGGGTCGGTATTTGATGATTTTGGGGATGATAAGAATTTCCGTTACCATTGGTTTTATACTATTGAACATGATGACCGGGCCCGCACGGCTTTTAAAAATATGCAATGGAACCATTTCAGGATAGAAGCCATTGGCAATAACATTAAGGTTTGGATAAACAACGTGCCCATCGTCAATATGCTTAACGACAAATACAAAGATGGCTACATAGCGCTGAAACTCCATTACCTGCAAAACAAGCCGGAGAACGAAAAATATTCGGCGCAATTTAAAAACATCAGGATAGTGGATAAAGATGCCGCCAAATACGCACGGCCCATGGATATACCTGCTAAAGAAGTTAACTAACTACCCGCCATGAAAAGAATTTTTATCCTACTCGCCCCTCTCCTGCTGTTAATGGGAAGTTGCCGGCGCGAAGCGCCAATTGAGACGGGCAAGGATTGGCCAATGTACGGTGGTAATTCGGCAGGTAACCGCTATTCGCCGCTAAACCAGGTAAATGCCGGTAATGTGAAAAATTTAAAAGTAGTATGGATGTACAACGCTGCCGAGCCTGCGGATACATCAAACCATAAAGAGCCGGATGTAAAAGCCATACAATGCCAGCCCATCGTAATACGCGGAATAATGTACGGCACCACACCCGAACTTAAACTATTTGCAATAAATGCCGAAACAGGCAAACAGCTATGGAAATTTGAACCTAAAAAAGATGAGCAGCGCTTTAACACTAACCGTGGCGTTACCTATTGGGAAAATGGTGAGGACAAACGTATTTTATATTCATCAGGCTCAAATCTGTACGAAGTCAATGCCAAAGATGGCAAGCTGGAAGCCGGCTTTGGTAAAGACGGCATACTTGATCTGCATACCGGCCTTGGCGAAGGGCTTAACCATGATGTAGAGAATTTATCAGTTAGCGCTACAACGCCGGGCGTCATTTATAAAAACTTGTACATCACCGGCTCGAGCGTGTTGGAAACCGGTGATTCGGCACCCGGGCATATCCGCGCTTTTGACGTAGTTACCGGGAAAATGGTGTGGATATTTCATACTATCCCTCAACCCGGAGAGCCGGGTTATGAAACGTGGCCCCAAAATGCTTATCAACACTTTGGCGGTAATAATAGCTGGGGCGGAATGACGGTTGATAACAAACGCGGGATGCTATATGCGGCGACGGGCTCGCCATCAAATGATTTTTATGGTGAGGCCCGTACAGGAGCCGATCTATATGGAAACTGTGTATTGGCGTTAAACGCCGAAACAGGCAAGCTAAAATGGTATTTCCAAACTGTTCACCATGACCTTTGGGATCGCGACCTGCCTTGTGCGCCAAATTTGGGTACGATAAAGGGAAATGACGGGAAGCCGCAGGATGTAGTGGTACAAACAACAAAGGATGGTTTGGTTTATGTGCTTGACCGGGATAAAGGAACCTCTTTATTTCCTATTGAAGAACGCCCGGTGCCAACAACCGGCTTACCGGGAGAACATCCTTATCCAACGCAACGATACCCAACCATACCCGCGCCGCTCTCTCGCCAGGAATTTAAAGAAGCTGATATTACCAATCTATCGCCCGAGGCCCACGCGTTTATTAAAAGCAAGTTTGATGAATTGCATACCGAAAGCAAATTTACGCCGCCAAGCGTTAAAGGCACGTTAACATTCGGTATTAGCGGCGGTGCTGAGTGGGGTGGCAACGCTGTTGACCCCGATGGTGTGTTTTATCAAAACGCTAATGATGACCTTTGGGAGCTGGCTATGGCCGATACCGTAACCCGCAATAAACAACTGGCAAAACTAAGTAGTGGCAATGCGTTGTATGTAAAAAATTGTGCCGTTTGTCACGGGGCGGACAAAAAAGGCAATATGCCGGAGTTTCCGGGCCTGGTTAATATTGGAAAAAAGAAATCTGCTAATGATATTGCCCAATTATTAAAAACAGGCGGCGGACGTATGCCTTCGTTCAAAACATCCTTGTCCGAGCAGGACCGTACATCGATTATTGGCTTTTTGCTGAATAATGAGATCATCTTACCAAAGCTAAAAACTGCCAAAACTGCGCCGGGATCAAAAGAACTGGCTGCAGATTTTCCGTATCGCCCGTTATATATTAAACGTATATGGCATGTATTATCTGACAAAGATGGCTACCCAGCCATTAAGCCATCCTGGGGTACATTAAATGCTATTGATCTGAAAACTGGCAATTACTTATGGAGGGTACCATTAGGCGAATATCCGGAACTAACTAAAAAAGGTATCCCGCCTACCGGCACATCAAGCTATGGCGGACCGTTAGTTACCGCCAGCGGATTATTATTTATAGCCGGAACAAAAGATGAGAAGATACGCGCTTTTGATAAAAAGACAGGCAAAGTTGTTTGGGAATACCAGCTACCTGCCGGCGGTTTTGCTACACCAATAACCTACGAAGTTAACGGTAAACAATATATAGCCATAGCAGCAGGCGGCGCAAGAGGACAAAAACCGGGGGGTAATTATATAGCGTTTGCGTTACTGTAGGTTATGTGGTATTTTTGGGCGAGTCAGTTGAGGTTTTTACTATTCGTCCTTCGGGATCCTGCCATGCCACCATGTTGCCAATGACGAGCCGGTAATATTCATCATCGGTCCAAATACGGCTGAGGCCAAACCTATAGTGGCCATGCCGCCCATTAACAGGGCAAGACCTGAAGCTAATCCGGCATTTTGCATACCCACTTCGAGTGATATGGTTCTGCAATCCTTTTCTTTAAAACCCAATAAACGGCTTGACCAATAACCCATAGTATAACCTAAGCCGTTGTGAATAAGCACTGCTAAAACCAACAGAGGCCCCACCTTAAACAGGCTGTCCCGCCCCGCTGCGGTTATTACCACAGTTACAAGCCCGATGCCGATCATTGATAGTAGTGGCATTATTTTATCCAGCCATTTTATCCTGCCTCGTAATAGCCAATGAAATAACAAACCCGCAAAAATAGGTATTAAAACCACTTTGGTGGTATCCCAGGCCATATCCCAAAAACGAACAGTCACAAAGCGGTTGGCAAGCAAATGCATCAATAAGGGTAAAAACACAGGCGCCAGCAAGGTTGATACAGTAGTTACAGCTACGGATAGTGCCAGATTTGCCCGGGCCAGGTACGACATTACATTTGATGCCAGTCCGCTGGGGCAACAGCCTATCAGGACAATACCGGCTGCTATTTCTTTAGGAAAGTCAAATATGGAGGCAATGGCAAATCCCACTAATGGCATAATCGTGTAATGGCAAATTACTCCAACTGCTATGGTTTTTGGTGTTTTTAAAACGGTGCGTAATTCGGTTAGGCTTAACTCGCTACCCATACCGAACATAATTACCTGTAACAATGGAATGATCAGTTTAGATAGCTTAAAATCACCGACACTTGCAAAATATTGCGGATAATACATTGCCAGGCTTACCATAGCGAATATCATCATTGTGAACGAGAAGCCTTTTAATTTTTCGGTATTACGAAAAATGATAGCAAGGTTAAAAAAGAAGAGCATTAATAACCAACCGCCAATAGTGCGATAATCAGAAAGGCTAACAATTATGTAAGCCACTATTAATGCAGTTGCAGTATAGTAAATGATTTTTTTAAACATTAAATTGATGAATTTAGGAAGCCTCCACTAAGATATAAATGTTTTAATACCTTGCTAAACAAAAAAGGACCGGTTATAAAATAACCGATCCTTTTTTCAATGCAAATGCGTCTATTATTTAACTACCTGCATCGGGTTTATAGCACCGGTGGCCGCGCCACGGGCACCGGCTGCAGCGCGTTGTTTAAATAACTCGAATTTTGATGCCTCCGGCAATTTACCCCAATAGTTATTGCTTTCATCAATATCTGCTGTTTCGCGCATTGGGTCAAGCCTTATAGAAGCAACTTCTTTGTCCTGTACATAAAATTTTGATACAGTTTTCTCATTTAGTCTCCAAATTTGGGCAGGTATCTTATCAATTGATTTGGTGCCATCTTTAAAGGTAAACTCAACGATTATTGGCATCACCAAACCACCTTTATTACTAAAGTGCAATTCGTAAAAGTATTTACCGGCATATTTTGCCTTTTCTTCGGCTGTAAGCGGTTCGGTTGCGGGTGGAGTCTGTGGCGCACGAGCTTTCATCATAGCAGCATATTTTGCGGTATCAACATTCACCATGCCACGATCGTATTTCCAATAAAAATCCTGTGTAACCGGGTCCTTATCGGTATAAAATTGAATGTTCTTATCTTCCCTGTTTCTCACTTTCGAAATATCATCAAACGCAGGCAATAGCGGGCCAGCTACCCCCCTGTTGCCTTGTGCAAAACCACCGCCGCCGCCGTTTCCTCCTCTGCCACCACGGCCACCGCTACTGGCCAAAGGCGCGCCTGAAAAGTCGGCTTTGGCAACTTTTACTGAGTCTAATGATATATCAACCGGGTCGGTTCCGTAAAACCAGCCTCTCCAAAACCAATCCAGGTCCTCGCCGCTGGCATCTTCCATCGTTCTAAAGAAATCAGCAGGTGTTGGGTGTTTAAATGCCCAGCGTTTTGCATATTCTTTAAATGCATAGTCAAATAATTTGCGGCCCATAATGGTTTCGCGCAAAATATTTAAAGCTGTTGATGGTTTGGTATAGGCATTTGGCCCAAACTGGACAATGTTTTCCGAGTTGGTCATTATCGGCTCCAACTGGTTTTTAGGCAGCTTCATATAATCAATAATATTATAAGCACCACCTTTTTTAGTTGGGAATTTATTATCCCAAAGTTCTTCGGCTAAATACTCAACAAACGAGTTCAAACCTTCGTCCATCCATGTCCACTGGCGCTCATCGCTGTTTACGATCATCGGGAAGAAGTTGTGGCCCACTTCGTGGATAATTACGCCTATCATGCCATTTTTTACGCTTTCAGTATAAGTTCCGTCTTTTTCTGTACGGCCGTTGTTAAAGCAGATCATCGGGTATTCCATACCATTTGATGCCTCAACACTTTGCGCAACCGGGTAAGGGTAAGGGAAAGTGAAACTTGAATAAGTTTTTACGGTATGAGCTACCAATCGTGTAGAATATTTGCTCCAAAGACTATAAGCTTCTTTGGCATAATAACTCATACACATGATGTTTTTGCTGCTGCCGTCTACTTTTGCGCCCATTGCATCCCATATAAATTTGCGGGATGATGTCCATGCAAAATCACGCACGTTGGTGGCCTGGAAAGTCCAGGTTTTGGTGGTTTTGCTTGGTGCAGCTTCGGCTTTTTTTGCTTCGGCCAATGTCACTATCTCAACAGGAACAGAAGATGTTTTGGCTTTATTATATCGAGCTAACCTATCGGGGCTTAAAACGGCCATATAGTTAGTGCATTCTCCTGTGCCACCAATAACGTGGTCAGAAGGTACAGTCATTTGTACTTTGAAGTTACCGAATGTCAAAGCGAACTCGCCGCGACCGGTAAACTGGTGGTTTTGCCATCCCTGGAAATCGCTGTAAACGCATAAACGTGGGTACCATTGGGTCATGGTATACTCGTAATTACCGTCTTCAGGGAAATACTCATATCCACCGCGGCCACCCATACCGCCTGCACCGCGATTAGATATTTTATAGTTCCAGTCTACATTAAATATAAATTGTTGACCCGGTTTTAATGTATAAGGCAAGTCGATACGCATCATGGTTTTATTTATGGTATAGCTTAGTTTTTTACCTAACGCATCAGTAAGCTTGGTGATAATATCGCCATAGCCATTATCCTTATTACTTACATGATCGTTGGTAGGTTCCAGGCTTTCTATCGCAGCACCGCCCCTTGGCATTGTTGAGCTATTTTGATAATTGGCATTATTGATAGTGCTATGCTGATTTTCGTCCAACTGCAACCAAATATAGGTTAGTGGATCGGGCGAATTATTATAGTATGTGATGGTTTCGCTGCCCGTAAGATGTTGGGTTTTATCATCCAGCGTACACCTGATGTTATAATCTGCACGTTGTTGCCAGTATTTGGTGCCCGGTGCACCGCTGGCGGTTCTTTGTTCGTTTGGAGTGCTTAGGATGGTGCCTAACTGCTCAAACTTGTTACCATGATTACTGCCCGGATTATTTTGAATATCCTGGGCAAAGGCCGCGCCAATAAAACTGATGGTACATAATACGCTTGTAAAAATTCTCTTCATATAATAAGTCAGTTAAAAAAATATACTTTAAATAAAAAATGGCAGTCTTTCAACAGCCATTTTAATGGCTAATGCAAAAACTCCTGAAGATATAAAAAATATCCAATCGCGGCGCGATACTTTTAGAAAATTAATAAATATCGCTGTGAAAATTAAGATAATGGCAACTACAAATATCTGCCCCGCCTCCAGTCCAATGTTGAATCCAAACAAACCCAACCCTACGGTCTGATCTTTAGCCAGCATAATACGGATAGCATTGGCAAAGCCCATACCATGTATCAGGCCGAAGCCTAACGCGAGATAATAGTTTATGCGCGCACTTGCATCTTTTTTATCTATCTGTATAATGTTATTTAGTGCTGTTATAAAAATAGTGCAGGGAATTAGAAACTCCACCCATTTGCTCGAGAAGCGGATAATATCCATCACGCTTAAAGCTAAGGTTAAAGAATGACCAATAGTAAACGCTGTTACCAGTATCAAAACCTGCTTAATGTTTTTAAGGGTATAAACGGATGCCAGCGCTAAAATGAATAATTGATGATCCAAGGCATCAAGACTAATAATATGGTGCCAGCCTAATCCAAAATAAAAAACAAAGTCAGCCATAAAAAAATAAGGGTTGAAACCGTAAATTTAGCACGATTTTTAGCTTTAACTAATATTGGTGATTATATGAGTTTTTTACTTTACCGGCCGTTGTTGTTCTGTTTATTGATGGTTGGACTAAGTCCCGGTAACAAATTATTGGTTAAGCCTCACCCACTGCATGTAAGTACAACGGATATCAGCTACAATGCAAAAGATAATAAGCTTGAAATTATATGTAAGGTTTTTACTGACGATTTTGAAACCGCGCTTGCAAAGCAATTTAATACGAAAACAGATCTGCAAAAACCGGCTATGCATGATGCCATGGATGCATTGGTAAAAAAATATTTAGCTGCCCACCTATCTATAAAAACGGGCGACGCAGCTATAACTATTAATTATCTTGGCTTTGAATTAGATAAAGAGGCGATAAATATTTATCTCGAATCTGCACAAATTTCACTTCCTAAAAAAATCGGTGTGGAAGTGAGCCTGTTGCATAATATTTTTGATGACCAGATAGGCATTGTACATATGACAGTGAATGGCGTTCGCAAAAGCGGCAAGGTTATTTACCCGGAAAAGAAGATTGAGCAGGTTTTCTGAGCCTGTACCCTTATAAACTAATCAGAATTAAATAGTTGGGTTTTCGCTATACTCCTTCCAAAGGTCATCTACATTTTTCCCCGTTAACTGTAGCCACATTTCGGGTGTATATTTACCTTCGCGCAGGGCGGCATCCAGTTCATTTACCAGTTTTGGATCTTTATGTTTTACGGCCCATACTAAAAAACGCGCGGTTATGCGATATGAGTTTGTATAGCTTTGCCCCTCTTTATAGTCAGTCAGTTTCCAGCCGGATTTGGCATTGTTTATACCAAATTTATTGCGGGCATAATCTGCTATACCTTCTGTAAGCCACCCGGTACCACGCGCATTACGGCCATAACTCTGAACAATATGCATTACTTCATGTGTAACTACATCAATATCTTCCGGATTTTTAACATACCACGTTGGGTTAAAACGAACAACGCCATTTGAAGTAGCGGCTACTCCTTTATAAGCCGTGTCAATTATAAAGGTTACCAGTTTTAACGAGTTCTTATTGTATTCTTTTATCTCTTGCGGATAAACAATAAAGAAGGCATCAATAAGCCTTTGTTTGGTTACCATATTGAATGATGGTTCGGTATTAACAAAGACAAGCGTTAAGTCATTTTTTTTTATGGTATCCCGTGTTTCGGCGAATGTAGTTAAGCCGACAGGCAGGAATAATAGTATAAACAGATGCTTTTTCATTTTGTAATTATTTTATGTAGCTAAGCGCAATAATACAAAAAAAGCCCCGCAAATTAACTTTGCAAGGGCCTCTACTTAACTAATCCACAATTTTTACTTTTTATCCATATCCTTTGGCTTAGGCCTCAGGTCGAACATTCTTGATATAGTAAAACCTAACCGGTATTGACCTTTTGAAATATTATTTTGCGTATTGCTTAAATAATTGATCTCATTAACAGCGTTGGCATTTGTTATATTTAAGGTAAATACGTGGCCGCCGGTTTCAACTTCGTAACCTAAACCAATAGGGTCCTGGAAGCTACTGTTATTACTTCTGAAAGTTGAGAAAGAATGGGCATAATCCAAAATAAAACCCATGTGCCTGTTTATAGCAACGCGGGCTGCGGCCTGTAAAGCAAAAAACGACTTTTCGCTACCCGGCAAATTGGGATATGGTGTATTGTCCATTACAATTGTCGGGCTTATTTGGAAGTTGAAATCTTTAGAAAACTTACGTGCAAAAACAGCTTGCCCTAAATAAGAAACGCGGCTATCAAATGTTGGAAACGATTGATACGGGCGAATAGCATATTGGCCCAAAACCGATATGGCTACCGGCGAACTATCATCGGCTGTTTGGTGCAGCAAAGCGTACTTTAATTCCCATTGCAGCATCTGTCCTATGGTGCTTCTGCCAAAATCTATTTGAAAATTATCGGTTATACCGTATTCAAAACCGATATAAACATCATTAACCCGGTCAATACCAAAATCGGTTTGCGGGCCGCCGTTAGCGCCGGCAATATCGCCAAAACGGTGTATAACCTGGAAATTAAGGTTTCCCTGCTTTATGGTTTCGGTAGTTTGTGATAAGACCAGTCTTGTCGATTTTGCTATAACCACAGGCCCATTTGGCTTGTCGCCGGAGTTCATGGCGTTCAACAAAGAGTCGGCTGCCGACATTTTTGCTTTATTTTGCGCTTTTAAGCCTGTGCTTACCGCAAACAGGGCTACTATAATTAACGGGATTTTAACATGTAATTTCATTTGGTAATATTTAGTTGTGAGTTTAAATGCATTGTTATTTACTGTAAACAGCCGTGACATTCATTTTAATGCTTTCGGCTATGTTGTGAAATACAATTTTGGGTATATCAATGTGATGATCGGCACACTTTACCATAAACTCTGATGTCATGGTAATTACGCCGTTATTGACGGTTACTTTGCCCGGAACACTGCGGTTTTGTTTAACGCCGTGCACTTCCAGTTCACCAACGGCTGTAATGGGGTAGCTGCCGTTTTTAGTTACGTCTATATGCTCGTTTATTTTTCCTTTAAATGTTGCTTTTGGGTACTTATCGCTCTCCATATAATCCGAGTTAAAATGTTCCTGCATCAAAGACTTGGGGAATTTAAAAGTGCTGATGTTGACACTAAAAATAAGATCGCCTGTGGCAACATTAAACACAGATGCACCTGATGAGGTAGTGGCTGTTATGTTCTCGATAGGTGCCTCAGAATATAGCGTAATGGTAGCGTTTTTACAACTATAAAGGTCCTGCCCCGCCTGGTTGATGCTCATCCAGGCAAGTAAAATAATTACTATGTTTTTCATACTGTTATGGTTTTGTAAGCGAATTAATGTTCCAGCTTAGCCCTACGGCTACGCCGGCTGTTTGTAGCCGGGTCTGGCTATATCCTATAGTTGTTAACGGTAGTTTCATATAAGGCTGTATGCTTAATCCAAATTTTGAGTTTACCTGCCGCGTGTAAGTAGCCTGCAAATTCATAATCCCAAAGAAATATTTACCCTCGTTTGGTACAGTAAAGGCCACGGGCCCTTTTGTAGTTGGGTCGGCATAATAAAATTGATAACTTTCATGCAGCATAATGTATGATGATAGCCCTGTACCAATACTAAATTTATTTTGGTGTTTATTATATAACTGGTAATCCAAATTAATAGGGATGTCCAATACACGGCAATCAGCTTCAATTTCTGAAGGATTGGTTTTAAAAGTATAACCGGTATGGTAGTTTGCAATATTTGTATTATAGGGCATTGCCGCATAATTGGCACCGGTAGTCAAGGTTAGTTTGTTATATACTCCCGCCGAAAACAACAAACCTACATTGGTACCCGATTTAGCATCGCCTAATGTGTTTGCCCCATTCAATTCAGATGCGCCAACAACAGTTAATGCAAATTGAGGGCGTTTTACAAATCCTAATTTTGTCAAACCATTATCGTTATCGTCTTTTATCGCTTCTGGTCTATACGGTTTACCAATAATTTCTTTTGATTCAACAGGGGTTGAAGTTAAAAATTGCTTGTCACCTGTTATACCTTTAATTAATGGATTAGTGCTAACGGCGGCCAATGTCATAGTTGATCGCGCATCGCCAGGAAATTCAGTAATACTGTTTTTTACCTCCTGTACTTCTATAGAATTGTTCTGTCCGTTATTATTAGTTAACTTGGTTGCAGGTATATTACTACCGGTTGCAGGACGGTTATTAGCTATCAACTGCTTTTTCGAATTATCAAAAGGTTTAACTGCCGCCTCTTGATGTACACCATCACCTTTAACTGAATTTGAAATAATTGATTGATCACCATTAACCTTATTAGCAGGTGTATTATTTACTGCTACCTTATTTGATCCCGTAGTATTTGAAGTTTTGATCGTAGTTACCTCGTGCTTTTGCTGATTATTCTGCACCACCTGTGGTCTGAACATCCACCAGCCTAAAAACAACAATATAGCTGCCGCGCTGCTTAAAATTGGCAACCAAAATGCAATTACCCGCCGTTTAACGGGTTTATCCAGCATTTTTTCCAGATCTCCCCAATCATCCTCAAGGTACCCGGTATTATAATCCGGATCCTCCAGGCCATGCTTGAAAAGACTGTCTAAGTCTTTGTCGTAATCCTTTTTCATTCTCTAATTCCGTTATTGTAAAACACAGGTTTTATACCAACGGCATTAATTGCCACTGTTGAAGTATAATCTGTGTTTCCATTATAATTACTTGCCTTTATGTCGGCATCCAATATCATCTGTTTTAACTTCTGCCTCGCCTTAAACAGGTTCGACTTCGAAGTGCCTGCGTTTATATTCAGCATCTCGCCTATTTCATCGTGCGAGTATCCGTCAATAGCGAAAAGGTTAAATACTGTTCTATAAGCCTGCGGTAACCTTTGTACCATCGCTAACAGGTCGTTGTAGTTTAAATTTTTATCAGTGTAGTCTCCGTCACTTAAATGCTCAACCGTTTCCAGATCTTCAGTATAGGCCATTTTTAGATTTGCCCGGTAATAATCTATCGAAACATTCATCATTATTTTTCCCAGCCAGGCTTTAAATGGCCTGTCGGCATCGTAACGGTCGATATTTTTAAAAACCTTAAAAAAACCCTGGTTCATCACCTCCGCAGCTTCGTCTCTATTACCGGCATAACGCAAACATATAGCCATGGAAAATCCATAAAATGCCTTATACAGCATTTTTTGGCTCTTCCTGTCTTGTTTTACACAGTCTCGTATTAGTTGATGTAACTCATCTTCGCCCATATTGGGATTATAGTATGTTTTTAACTTTCCCCCTTGTATACGCCATTATCACGATAGTTAGCATAAAAAGGTTGCCTTAAAGTATAAATTTAATACAATTGATTGATAATCAAATAAATAATTTATTATGATTACAACACCACGTTTATTGATGTTCAAAATTATTTAAAAAACATTGTTTAAGGCAACCTTTTGCAATTTTTCTGCGTGATGATTGATATAAACGATATTGGCTTCGGGTTGTTGCAGCCTATATTGACATACCCTTACATCAACTAAAGAGCGAATAAATGGTACCTGTATCTGTTGTTATTATTACTAAAAATGAAGCTGAATATATAGCTGACTGTCTAAAAATGGCTAAGCTGATAACTGATGATATTGTGATTGTTGATAACGGCAGTACTGACAATACTTTGGATATAGCTAAGTTATACGGATGCCGGATACTCCAATATAGTTGGAACGGTTATGGTGCAAATAAGAACAAGGGGATAGAGTTAGCAAACTATGACTGGATATTGAGCCTTGATGCGGATGAAGTACCGGATTTGGAACTGGTTAACTCACTTCATAACCTTTGGCTGAGGAATATTGAAACCGTATACGACATTAAATTCAGGTCGTATTTTGGCGACAAGCGCATTCGTTTTGGCACCTGGGGTTTTGATCATCATATCCGACTGTTTAACCGTAACGTTGTTAAATGGTCTGAGCCGGTAGTACACGAAACGCTGATACTTCCAAAAGGTATAAGAAAAAAAACTTTAAAAGGATATTTTCATCACCACTCGGTAAAAGATGCCGCTGAGTGTAATGTGAAAGCTGTTTATTATGCCAAATTAAGCGCCGAGAAATATTTTCAATATGGCAAAAGGGCAAGCCAGGTGAATCTGTACATCTCTCCTATTTTTGTATTTATTAAAAGCTATATACTGCTTTTAGGGTTTTTAGATGGTAAGGAAGGCTGGGATATTTCGCGGATTACCTATAAAAACAGATGGCTTAAATACCACTATTTAAATCGTTTAGAACATACTTATAAGAACATGCCGGTAATAAAAAATAATTTTGCCGTTGATGTTGAGTTTCAATAAGTATCTTTCGGGTAAATGAAAAAAAGCCTGGTACAAAATCTTTCTGTTAATGCACTCCAACTTATACTTAACCAGGCATTTGGGTTAGTTATTTTCTACATACTTTCCACCGGGCTGGACAAAAGCAGCTTCGGTCAAATAAATTTCGCTTTAGCCGTGTTGCTTGCGGTATTTAATATTTTATCATTAGGTATCGATCAGTTGATCGTAAAAAGGATAGCCTCTGGCGAAGCTGTTCAGGCAACGCTGTCCCTTTACATTTTTCATGTGGTTTTAGCGGGAGGCATTTTCTACGGAATATTATTATCGGGCAAATTACTGTTCCCGCAAGTCGGCAATTCTTATAATTTAATATTATTAATAGGGATAGGCAAGTTGATGATATTCTTCTCAACGCCGTTTAAGCAGGTGGCAAATGGTCTTGAACGATTTAAGTTATTGGCTTATATGTCCGTAATTTCCAACCTGATCAGATGTGTTTGCCTTATTGTTTTTGCTTTGTTGCATAACATATCTGTGCAAACTATTGTCATCATATTTATAGTTGGCGACATAACTGAATTAATGGCCTGCATTTATTTATTTAGGCACGATATAAAAACGCCCTTATCCTTTAAATGGGATAAGTTAAATTACATCAAATTATTGCGCGAGTCTATCCCGCAAACCGGTGTTGTTTTAATCACATCGGCATTAGCGCGGTTTGACTGGATATTTATAGGTGTATTGTTATCTTCGATAAAACTGGCCGAATACAGCTTTGCCTATAAAGTATTTGAGATGGCTACCTTACCCCTTTTGGCTATCGCGCCATTGTTGATACCTTATTTTACAAAAATATTTAATTCACAGCGTGTTAATATAAGTAATCTAAAGTTTTTAATAAGGATTGAGATTGTTATTGCGGCTTTTATAATATTAGTTTTGAATATTTGCTGGGCACCAATTATTGATAGCGTAACGGCAGGCAAATATGGCTTTGTAAACGTTAAAACCATATTCATCCTTTCCTTATCAATGCCCCTGATATATGTAAATAATTTTTTATGGACGATATACTTTGCGCAAGGGCGTTTAAAAATGATACTCACGGCTTTTATTATAACACTCATTGTAAATGTGGTAGGCGATGTGTTACTTATACCCATATACAAAAATGAGGGCGCCGCCACTGCTTTTTTACTGGCAAGTTTACTGCAAACTATCTACTTCTTAAACAAAAATGAAATAGATGGATTAGGTGCTATGTGGCAGTCTTTAGTTATTTGCACAACATGTGCCGTTTGCAGTGGGTTGATAGCTAAAGCGATGTTTGTAAATAACTGGATAATACCACCGGTATCAATTGTTATTTATATTGTTTTACTACTGGTTACCACACAGGTTAGGCATAGCGACCGGAAAGTTTTGAAAAGCTTGTTTACATCGTAAATTAAGTGTCGTTACCAGGGTTTCCACAGGCAACCATTCTCATTTTTCAATCGTAATGTAATCAAAGAAATTATAGCGGATTATCCCCTGATTATTGCGCTATTGCCGCAGGTAATTTCAACCTTGATTAAACTAATGACTATAAACGTACCTGTTTTTAACTTAAAAAGGCTAAAGGGCTATGTAGATTGGCATCTATTATTGTTCTTACTGTTTTTTTTAGATGTAAAATTAGCTATAAAGATTCCCGCCATTTTACTTATCTACCTGCTCAGGTTTAATTTTCGCTTTGGCTTCAGCATAAAGAACTCAAGGCTTCCTTTATTCTACCTGCTCGTCATTCCAATTGCGGTAATTGATCTGCTCCTCAATAGAAATTTCAGCGCCAATTATATTATTGTTCTGTTCACGGGGATTACATTTTGGGTTATATGCATACTCGCCGTTCACCAGGTTAGGCTGGCTGTTGAACGTAATGATACGGAAACCATCCATCGTACATTGCTTGTTTTTTTTGTTCTAAATGCCATCGTATCCCTTTTAAACTTAGTTTATATTGTTTGGATAACAGGTGCAATCAACCCCTACCTATACCAGGGCGAGTATCAAAAATACTTTGTTAGTACCGGCGATTACGTAAAAGGCATCACCTTTGATACTTCAACAACCAACGCGGTTTTAAATGCATTTGGCGTAATCTATTTTTTAACTAAAAAAAACGCCGTTATGCTGCTCACGTGTATGGCGGTTTTAATACTTACCGGCAGCAATTTTACAAACGTCATTCTGTTCCTGATACTTTTAGTAATATTCATTTTTAACAGCACTAAAAACCAAAAAAGCCTGATCGTTATATGTATGGCATTTTTGGTTGTATTTATGGCTAAGGTATCGCCGCAAAACGATGATTACTTTATTAATACCTTTAAAATAATAATATATCAAAAAAGCTATAAAAGCCCGTGGCCAACAAGCCCAATCCCGGTGACCCAACGGCCTGACAGTACACTAAATCCCGAAGAAAAGAAAGAAAAAATAGCCACGCTGTATATCGACGGTATCCATAACTCTTATCATAAAATAGTGCCAATAAAAACAGCCGCCGGGCCGGTGGTGGTAACAAATACAGGTAAAATACTGATACCAAAACCTGATCTGAATGCTCCTGTGTATCAGAACGTACCAACAACGCCTCCGGATCAAAAGCAATTAGCCGATTTTGCTGTTGCTCATAAGTCGGAGTTACCACTATCAGGCAAACCTAAAATATTCACGCCGGTGCCCGGTAAACTTACAGGCTTTCTACAAACCATTATTTTTTTAAAAACGCATCCTGCAAAAATGCTTACCGGTGCAGGTATGGGGAATTTTTCATCCAAACTGGCTTTTAGGGCTACAGGGTTAAGGTTCACGGGCGGTTATCCGGCAAAATACATTTACATCAATCATGCTTTCATGATTAATCACCTGGATATTTACCTTAATTTTTTTAGCAGGGGCGCAAGTTTGCATTCATTAACCAATAGCCCGTTTTCTGTGTACGATCAAATACTGTCCGAATATGGCGTGTTGGGATTATTTATACTTTTTGCATTTTATCTATGGTTTTTTGCAAAGCACTATAAACAATTAACCTACGGTATCCCCTTGCTTGTGTTTTTGATGGGAATATTTTTTATTGATTACTGGTTCGAGCAGTTATCGGTGATTGTAATGTTTGAGTTATTCCTCTTCCTAAATATTAAAGAGAGTGAAATTTTAGTTGAAAGCAAATGAGTGTTAACCCCACAATAACTGTTTTAATGCCTGCTTATAATGCTGAAAAGTATATAGGAGAGGCTATCATGTCTGTTTTAGGGCAAACCTATACAGATTTTGAACTTGTTATTGTCAATGACGGCTCGACCGACAGAACAGTCGATATAATAAATTCATTTAATGATAGCCGCATTGTGATTGTTAACCAGGCCAACATGGGTGTGGCCGCCGCATTAAACACCGGCCTTAAACATGCAAAGGGAGTGTACATTGCCCGTTTTGATGCGGATGATGTTTGTTATTTTGATAGGTTAGAAAAGCAGATCAAATTTTTACTTCAAAACCCGGACTATATTTTAGTTGGCAGTGATGCCGATTACATTTTAGAGAATAATGATTACCTGTTTTATTTTAGTTGCATAGCGCATACGCATGAAGAGATCATGCACAAACTTTACTTCTACTGCCCTTTTGTGCATCCTTCGGTAATGTATAAAAAAGACAGTATATGCAATGCAGGTGGCTACCCTGCCGACGCACACAATTTTGAAGATTATATGTTGTGGACAGCCATTGCGAAACAGGGCAAACTTTGCAACCTGGCCGAGCCATTGATAAAATACCGGTTAAACCCCACATCGGTAACCATTGATGAGCGTTGGCGGGGCAAGCGTTTCCGCCAGCTAAAACGTAATGCGGTTTTAAGCGGCTCCATCTCGCGCGAACAGGGCAATGAAATATTAGCGATTATAAAAACACAGGATGTGAGACATATTAAAGAAAGCTCATACCATGCTTTATGCGGTAAAAAGTTTTTAGCTAATAACTATCAGCCGAAAAAGGCACGCGCACATGTAAAAAAGGCCATTAGCATTCGTCCTTTAAGGTTAGACAATTACCTGCTATATACAGTAAGCTATTTACCTGAACGATTTATTTCGTGGCTGCATAAAATGAGCCCCAACCGACTATAAGCTAACAGCGATGAAAGTAGCCATAATAGCAAGATCAACTTTATATTCCGTTCCGGGTGGGGATACGGTACAAGCTGTGCAAACAGCGGGGCAGCTATGCGAAATTGGTGTAGATACCGAGATATTATTAACGAACGAAACTATAGATTACAGCCGATATGACTTATTGCACTTTTTCAATATCATCCGCCCGGCCGATATGCTGTACCATATACAAAATGCTAATAAGCCTTTTGTAGTATCTACCATTTTATGCGATTACAGTGAGTATGATAAATATCATCGCAAAGGGGCGATGGGTGTTTTATTCAGCAAATTCTCATCGGATAGTATTGAATATTTAAAAACAATGGCCCGGTGGATTTTAGGTAAAGATCATCTTTCAAGTCTTTCATACATCTGGAAGGGGCAGCGCAGAAGTATTATTGAAATATTACGCTCATCGGCGATGATATTACCAAATTCAGAATCGGAGTATAAAAGAGTTCAAAACTACACACAGAAAATCAAACACCTCATCGTTCCTAATGGTGTTAACCCCGATTTATTTGAATATGACCCAACCATAGCAAAAGATAATAACCTGGTATTATGTGTAGCCAGGATAGAGGGTCTTAAAAATCAGTTAAACCTGATAAAAGCACTAAATAATACGCGGTTTAATTTATTGATAATAGGCTCGCACGCACCAAACCAAGCTGCTTATTATCACCATTGCCGCGATATAGCTGCTGATAATATAGCTTTTATAGACCATATTCCGCAGGGTGACCTGGTAAAATATTATCAGCTTGCTAAAGTACATATACTGCCCAGCTGGTTCGAAACTACAGGCCTGAGCTCTGTTGAAGCTGCTTTGATGGGTTGCAATATCGTAATAACCGATAAGGGTGATGCAAAGGAGTATTTTACCGATGATGCTTTTTATTGTGACCCCGAAAAGCCGGAAAGTTTACTTGCCGCGATAGAAAAAGCAAGCCGGGCAACTGTCAATGAAAACCTTCGTCAAAAAATATTAAAAAAATATACGTGGAGGCAGGCAGCCTTACAGACAAAATTAGCGTATCAGCTATCAGTAACGATATGAAACTAAAAATTGCAATACTTGGAACCCGCGGCATTCCCAATCACTATGGGGGTTTTGAACATATTTCTGAATATGTTTCGGCCGGATTGGTGCAGCGCGGCCACTCGGTTACTGTATACAACTCGCATAATCATCCTTACGCAAAAAACAGCTGGAACGGTGTAGAAATACGTCATTGTTATGACCCCGAATATTTATTGGGTACTGTGGGCCAGTTTGTTTATGACCTGAATTGTATACTGGACGCGCGTAAACAAAATTTTGATGTCATCATGCTAATGGGCTATACCAGCAGCTCGGTTTGGGGCAGGTTGTATCCTGAAAAAAGCACCATAATAACTAATATGGACGGATTAGAATGGAAACGGTCAAAATACTCAAAAACGGTACAAACCTTTTTAAAACATGCCGAAAAATTAGCCGTTAAACACAGCCAATATTATGTAGCCGATTCAATGGTTATCAAGTCATATCTGCAGGACAAATATGATATTGACAGCAAATACATCCCCTACGGCGCTGATGTGTATTCTGAAATTGAAAGAGAGCAATTTAGCCGTTCTGAAATAGCCAAAGAAGACTATTTTTTATTAATGGCACGCATGGAGCCCGAAAATAATATCGAAACCATTTTGGAGGGCTTTAATAACAGCACCTCCGGCAAAAGCTTTAAAGTATTGGGCGACACCGGTAATCGTTTCGGCAAATACATTACGCATAAATTTAAAAATGATGATCGCATTCAGTTCAAGGGGTCAATATTTGATTCGGCCAAGGTGCGTTCGCTGCAAAACAATTCTTACCTGTATTTTCACGGCCATAGCGTAGGTGGTACAAACCCATCACTTTTAGAGGCAATGGCCAGTGAGGCCTTAATAGCTGCACATAATAACCCTTTCAATAAATCAGTACTAAATTCTGATGCATTTTATTTTTCTGACGCTAATGAGGTGAAGAATATAGTAGAAACCGTGCAGCGAAAAGAAACCGAAAAGGTTATGGTGAACAATAACCTGCACAAAATAAAATACCAGTTTAACTGGGAAAATATTGTTGATCAGTATGAAGAATTTATGATGGAGTGCTATTATAATTCCAACTATGAAAGAGTTATTCCCTGCCAGGGATAGTTTGGCCAACAAAATAAGCTATTATCATATACTGCTGTTTTTAGCAAGCCTGCCCTTTGACAGGTTTTACAGCCATGTTATACTTACCAGCTTTATACTGCATACCATTATTAATCTTGATAAACAGCATACCAGGTCGGTTATTACTTTACGTACATTTATACTGGTTTCTGTATTTTTTGTAACTATTTTAAGTACATTTTACTCTGTTAACAAACCCGAGGCTTATAATGAATGGATACGGCAAATTACCATTCTGTTGTTTCCTATAATTTTTTGCTTTACAAACCTTGATCTGAAAAAATACCGGGCTCCCCTGCTGCTTGGTTTTTCGTTGGTAATTACAGCTACTATAGCTTACTTATATTTTGATGCAATACGCACCATCAGACATTATCAGCTTCCTTTTTCGACCCTTTTTACAACTTCTTTTATCAATCATAATTTTTCGCAACCTATTGATATGCATGCCACTTTTTTGTCCATGCAAGTAACAATGGCATTGGTTTATTTAATTTCTGTTTTGGTTAAAGAAAAAGGAAATGGCTATAAAATATTTTATTCTATCTGTTCGGTCATTTTGCTTGCCGGGTTATTTCAGCTTTGCTCAAAATCTGTATTTTTTTGTTTGTTTATAACTACAAACCTTGCGGTGCCGTTTTTCGCACTTAAAGGGAATAGCCGAATAAATTTCATATTAATAGCCGCTTCCATTTCAGTAGTGGCTATAGTTGCCTTATTCAAATCAAATACGTTTAAGGAGCGTTATATAACCGATCTGCGCGCCGACCTTACAGAGGCCACAATAGGCGAATCAACCGAGTCGCGTTTAACGCGATGGGCTGTTGTTGGCGAGTTAATTGTAAAAGCCCCAATAGTAGGCTATGGCTCCGGTTCAGAAGTTGGCCTGCTACAGAAATCGTTTTATGAAAAAAAATACTATAATTCTTTTTTACATAAGTTAAATGCGCATAATGAGTATTTAAGTTTTTTATTAAAATCGGGCATTATTGGTTTATTGGTTTACCTGCTAACATTAATAGCAGGCTTTAGAATGGCGCTTAAAAGAAAAGATCTGCTGTTCTTTACTTTTATGTTATTGATAGCTGTCGTTTCTACATCCGAAAACATCTTTGATGTGGATAAAGGCGTTATTTTTTATGCGTTTTTCTTCTCCTTTTTCATGTTTTCTTCTCCAAACAAATCGTTTGAAATGTATGATAACGCAGAAGCTCTTAATGAATTAAATATAGCCTGATTATTTATTATTACAGGCAACCAAATAGTTGTTTACAACGTCATAATATATATATCTGTTATACATCCCCTTGGTTATAACATGGAATTAAGAAAAGACTATTAATTACAAAGCACTTGTCGGAAGTTAAGGATAACATATTAGCTACACTTGCATATTTTGATATATTCAATTATCCATTAACCAGTGGTGAGATTTTTTTATTTCTCAAAAACAGGTATGATCAAAATGAGTATGAAGATGCAATAAAGTGCCTGGTAGGCAGCAGGTCGATTTACCAGTTTGACAGATTCTATAGTTTAAAAAACGACCATTCACTAATTGTACGCAGGCGTGATGGTAACCAAAAAGCTGCTGAACTAATTAAGATAGCAGGCAGAGTAAGTAATGTGCTTATCAAATTCCCATACGTACGCGGGATAGCTATTTCCGGCTCATTATCGAAAAATTTCGCCGATGAGAACTCAGATATCGACTTATTTATCATCACCGCTCCCAACCGGCTTTGGATAGCACGTACATTAATGCACGCCTTCAAAAAATTAACCTTCCTGGTTAATAAGCAGGATTATTTTTGCATGAATTATTATATAGACGAGCAGGAGCTGGAAATTGTTGAAAAAACCATTTATACCGCAATTGAAGTGGTTACTTTGATCCCGTTACAGGGCGATATTCAGTTTGAACGCTTCTACTCGGCAAATGCCTGGACACGCGATTACTTACCGAATAAAATAATGCGGGTATCATGTGCAAAGCCGGTTAAAAAAACATTCTTAAAAACCATAATTGAGTTTCTGTTAAATAATGTTATAGGTAATGCTATTGATAATTTATTGATGAACATAACCGCAAACAGGTGGCTCAAAAAAACTTTGTTGAAAAAATTGAATGCAAAAGGCAAGGTGCTGGCGTTAGATGTAGACAAGCATTATGCCAAGCCCGATCCGCGCAATTTTCAGAATAAATTACTTAGCCAGTATGAAAACAAAATATCCATGCTG
>Ga0206816_1001_pt1 | contig 106170 bp, 71 predicted proteins | sample Alteio_BWOrgCont_88_FD_152866 | JGI IMG/M metagenome (GOLD analysis project Ga0206816, IMG submission 152866) | Enriched cells from forest soil in Barre Woods Harvard Forest LTER site, Petersham, Massachusetts, United States -... | ecosystem: Environmental > Terrestrial > Soil > Temperate forest >... | reverse complement strand
GGTAAATGGTATACTGTTGAACGCAATAGATGTAAAAGAAAAGACAAAAACGCCAACACATCGGCTTTATTGCAATAACCCGCAGCCGGATTAACCCATACCCGCAACCTGATACAGTTAATTCCCAGGCTTTTTAACAGGGCAATGCAATCCATCGCAGTACCGTTAGCGTTATAAAATTTCTTTCCCGAAGCTTCCATTTGCGATAGCCAGCCTATATCGGCACCTTTTGCAAACACGCGCGTAACGGTTGTTCCGGTTGACCCGGTAGTTCCTGTCGTTCCGGTTGTGCCTGTAGTACCACTGTTGTCTACTGACGGCGCACTACTTTTAGAACAACCTGCCAGTATTGCAACAAATAGAATATAAATTAATAACTGTACCCTCTTCATAATTGGTTTAATAATTTGGTATCAAAAAGCATTCCACGCAAATATCCGCTTATGGTAAAATGGGTTATTGTATATTCGGACTTATTATTAGGATTTATAGACATTAGTGTTTATTTAACCCATTGCTCCAGGTAGGCCAGTCTTCCATCAGCATCCACTCCCTGTATAACTACCTTAAAGTTTTTGGTTCTGTCTGTGTTATAAAATCCAAATTTTAAAAACCCATTGCTATCGGTATTGAGGTCGTGATTCCAGTACAGGGTGGTCCTGCTGTCTGTTGATATGGTATGACCCGGCTTTCTGTAATCAGGAGCGCTAAATTCGCGGGTAACACTGTAACCATTAAATATAAAATGATCAAAGTCTGCCATCCCAGCCATCTTTTTCATCTCGTCCGATTGAATTTTGGTATAGATCATAATAGCTCCCTGGTTACCGCCGTTATATGGTGCAAAATATATAGGCGGCGGCATAAAGCGTATCAATGCCACTTCGGTAAGCTGAATATCTTTTACAGATACGAACTGAACCAGCACTTCGTCCAGATAAAAATAGGGGAGAAAATTGTTATTAACCATACCCATTTCTTTCTTGAAATCTGAATTTGGATTAACCGGGGGTGGAGGACCTTTTGACACTGGCGACGTTGAACCCTGCAAAGTGCTACCGCCACGGTAAATAAATTTAACATTCGGCCAGTCACCGATTATTTGTAAACCGGGGAACCTGCCCCGCATATAATCAACCAGGCCAATGTTGAGCGTGGGGTTATTAATTAGATCGAGCGTAAATTCATGGTCCATTTCAAACCGTGGTGAAACGTGTTCGGCTATCAGCTGTTGTGTTGGCGTTTTTGTCTTTTCTTTTACATCTATTGCGTTCAACAGTATACCATTTACCTGCATACGATAATTTGCTTCACTCTTAGCTCCTGAAATATAATAGGGCGAAAAGCTAAGTGTGGTTTGATCTGTAAACGGGCTTGCTTTTAACAGCTTTAAACTATCGTCAAGCGTGGTCAGCATTTTAACCGGTAATTTGGGGGCTTTGCTTTTTTTATCCGCTGTTTCTAAATAAATATTGGTTAAACCACTATGGTTAAAATCCTTTAGAATAAATCTGCCTGTACTATCAGGTATAACCGAGCCGATAAATTTGGTTGAATCTGCGTTCATGATCAACAATTTGATGTTCCCCTTGTCAGCAACAGGTGTTTTATAACCCATTATGCTTCCCGCAATGTACTGCGATTGTTCTACAGGGTGTGTTAAGACAAGCTTTTCGTTATTCAATATTTTTTGCCACGAAAAATGCCGCCAGCCGTTGGTTAGCATTACTAAATCAAGCTGGTGTGCCAACGAATCATCCTGGTTTTTAAAATAATAGCTGGGATTATAAATATCGTCCTGCAACTCGGGACTAATTAAAAGAGCCGAAAAAATGTTTTGTGTCGACCAACCTTCCTCAAAAGCATCAGCATCTGTAACCGCTACCGAAAAATTACCTTTAACCGGGAGCCCCGCTTTATCTTTCATTATAACCGAAAAATAGTTATGGCCACGGGAAGCAACAGACAAAGTGTCCGCTTTAAACGTGGGAGCCTGCAAGTCATGATTATTAACAAATAATATTCGTTCTGCTTGCGGTAATCCGTCATGATCAAAGACCGTTAGGCGTAAAATGCCCGTAGTAAAAGTTTCTTTTTTTAATTCGAATACATTGGTGCCTTTTTCCAGTTGCAAAGGATAGGTAATAACCTGCCCGCTATTTTGAGTAGCAGCCAGCACACAATTGGTAAACGTTTGTTCGGATCCTGCAAAGGCGAGTTTAAGCTGTACGGTATTGAGTGTTTGTGAGGTTCGCAGATATATTCCGTTTTCCTTAATTGCCGGCAACTTAACCTTCTGCCTGCTGCCATCCGGGAAAGTAACAGCAGCCGTATAATCATTTCCCGCCAGCGCTTCTAATGTAAATTCACCCATGCCATCATGTGCTGTGGTCAAATCGGCTACTTTTTTTCCGGAATTATCGTTTATTGTGCCTATAACTTTCGCGGGCAAACCATCATCGCTACATGCTTTAAAGGCTATTGTTGCAAGCGTGCCATTTATAAGGTCGCCACCTTCGGGGTAAAAGTTGATATGATAGTTTGGAGTGACGACTTGTTTTTTATCCGCTGTTAAAGCATCTGCAAGGTTACGGATGTAGATGCGCTGATTATAATAGCATTGCGGTTCAAAGTTCATCATCCACGAGGTAAATGAGCGCAGCATATACCAGCCGGTTTTTACTTTTTGGCCTATATCAATATTGCCATGTGCCAGCCCGTTTATTAACGGCAGCTTGTTTTGGGTAATGATATTACCCGCTGTATCGCTTAATTGTACATAGATGATCTTGCTCAGGCCCGATGGTTTTCCGTAAGCCATTGTATATACCTTGTACCAGATCGTTTCGCCGTTACTGTAAAACGGTTGGTTGGTTTGTACAAATACTTTTTCCTGCGGATAGTTTTTATAGTAGGATAGTAATGATGATTTTAGATGATTTTCAAAAACATCAACCATAGTTGAAGTTTGCGCCCATCCCTGGATAATCGTTGAGAGAAGAAAAAGAATAATTAAGATCTTATTTTTCATCATCAATAAAGTTAACCTTTATATTGATCTTACAGTTATTGAATACGCAATGGGTATTGGCTTAATTGCTATATAAAACGCAGGCCGATGTGCCGGGTATATTCAGCGTGCCCGACAAATTATATTTGATACCGCTTTCGTTGACCAGTTGCCCGTCTGCCACCATAGTCCAAATTCCACTGGCCAGCGTAATGGTTTTATCCTCGGCATTACCATTCAGTATCACCATTATATTTTTCCACTTATCACCGTTTGCGTTATTGTTGAGTTGGTAAGCTATCAAACCGGGCATTTCTGTGTTTAGGAAACTTAGATGCGACTGTATCATTTGGGTTGCCGGCATCCGGAAAGCGGGATGGTTTTTCCGCAGGTCAATCAATCCTTTATAATAGTTAAACACATCTTTATATTTTGCTTTCCGGCCCCAGTCAATTTCATTAATAGCATCCGGCGATTTATAAGAATTGGCGACACCTTGTTTTGTCCGCAGCAACTCGGCACCCGAATGAAGGAACGTAACACCTTGCGATGTCAATACCGTTGCATTGGCCAGCTTATCCATTTTTATCAATTCATCTTCGGTTGCTGTTGGGTTGGAAATTTTAAGCCTATCAAATAGTGTATTATCATCGTGGCACGATACATACGTAATAGCCTGGTAAGGATGCCCGGCCCATGGTGCCTTTGAACTCGCTAACTTATAATTTACCTGTTCGTTGGATGTGGAAGCCACAATGCCAAACTTTACACTTTCCGTTTTATTAGCGTTTCCGCTTACAAAACCTTTTTCCTTTAAATTGTTCCAGCCGCCTTTTAAGCCATCACGGATATCATCACTAAATACAGCTATGCCATTTAGTTTTGCCGCATTCTTTTTAACGGACCGCAAGTCTTCGGGTAGTGGGGTATTACCTGCTGTCCAGCCTTCGCCATAAATAAAAATAGTAGGGTCTATCTCGTGCAGGGCAGCGCTTATTTTGTTCATGGTTTCAATATCATGCACACCCATCAAGTCAAACCTGAAACCATCTAAATGATATTCTTTTGCCCAATACACAACAGATTCCAACATAAACTTATTCACCATGGGCCTTTCCGATGCTACTTCATTGCCGCAACCTGTACCGTTCGAATAAGAGCCATCGGCATTATGCCGATAAAAGTAACCCGGTGCAAAAGCAGTAAAGTTTGATCCTTTAATGTCGGCGGTATGGTTATAAACCACATCCAGTATTACCCTTAATCCTTTTTTATGTAGCGCCTGCACCATTTGTTTAAATTCTTTTATGCGCACATTGCCATCATAAGGATTGGTAGAATAACTACCTTCGGGCACATTATAATTCAGCGGGTCATATCCCCAATTGTACTGATTGGCTTGCGGCTTGGTTTCATCAACCGAGTTAAAATCAAACGAGGGCAAGATATGCACATGGGTTACGCCAAGTTGCTTAATGTGGTCCAGCCCGGTTGGTTCACCGTCGGGAGATTTAGTACCGCTTTCGGTCAGCCCTAAAAATTTTCCTTTGTTTTTTATGCCCGAATTTGGATCGATAGATATATCGCGAATATGCGTTTCGTAAAGAATAATATCGGTAAAGTTTTTAAGCGCAGGTTTTTTATCCATTGTCCAGCCAATAGGGTTGGTTGACTTCATATCAACAACCATACCTCTGTTTCCGTTTACACCAACCGCCTTCGCATATATATCAGGCCGCTCTAACGACCATTTATCATCCTGCAATACCTGGAAGGTGTAATATTTATTCTTTAGGTTTTTTTTTAGGGTTAGCGCCCACGTGCCGTTATCGCCTTTTAAAAGGTCATGGGTGCTGATGGCATTTCCGCCATCGCCCGCAGCGTACAAACTTAATTTTACCGCAGTTGCTTTTGGTGCCCAAACCTTAAAAATTGTCTTTACCGGCGTATAGCTAACGCCTAAATCATTTCCATTATATACCGGGTAATCATCAAACGAGGTTTGTTGCTGTATAGTTTTAAACGATGTGCTCACCATTGAAGCAATAATAAGTATTATCAAACCCGCGTATTTCATAAATATTTATTTATCGGTCGGTTATGCTTATACGGCTAAAAATTCAATGGGGTATTACTGTATACGTGATACTCACCTGGCGCAAGTGTCATGTTGTAGCTGGTTGATGTTATAGTAATGCTTGTACCGGTAATATTATCATACCAGGTGCCTGTAGCCGGAAAGACAACTGTTGTTGAATTAGTGGTCACATCGAAGTTGCCTACAATCTCAACATTCGCTGTAGGGTCCAATAACTGCACGGTTTTAACCGCGCCAAATAAATTGTATTTAAAATTAGTTGTCGAAAAAACCGGGTTTTTGATCTTCATTTTGATCATTTTTGCATAGGTACTATACAAATGCTTCCGGTTCACATCGGTGTTATAATTCCATAAGATGGGTTTATCACCTGTGCGGCCATTTTGGTTGATGTCAATATCATAACCTAATTCTTCAAACTGCCATATCATTTTCGGGCCGGGCGATGACATTAAAAATGCCGATGCCATCTCTTCACGCTTTAAAGCAGTCGGAATATCTTTAACCGTATAACTTCCCGAAGAATTGCCATAGGTTTCGTTATCAAACATACTGCGTTCTTCATCATGGCTTTCCCAATAAGCCACCAAGCCGTAAGGCGCGGTAAATCCATAGCCATCATAAAACAAGCCTGACAGATCCCACACGGGGTTGTTTGGAAAGCCCATCAGGGCCTGCGAACTTGGGCTGCTTAAATTGGTCCAACACATCATACCCAGGTTGGCATACACGGTTTCTTCGTTATTTGCCGAAAACATTTCCAGTATCACATAAAAATTGGGATCGAGATTTTTCATGTAAGCATTATATTTTGTCCATAATGCTACGCGGCTGGCATCGTAATTTGCCCATGTAGTTTCATCTGTTGATACTACTTGCGTATATCCTTTCGCCTCGTCAAACCTGTAACCGTCAATATGGTATTCCTGCATCCAGTACTTCATCACGTTCTCGGTAAAATACTGCGTTGCCGCATTTTGATGGTTCATTTGGTAGCCAACGCCATCGGGGTGGGTTGTTGTTGGCGCAAGCCACGGGTTGCTTGTTGAAGGCGCACCGTTAGAAGAAGCATACATTTGCACCAATGGCGATGAGCCAAACTGATCTTCAAGCACAATATCCTGTATCACGGCGATACCTTTTGCGTGGCAGGCATCAATAAAGGCTTTATAGGCATTTTTGGTACCGTAATATTTATCAAGAGCAAACATAAAGTTACTGTTATAACCCCATGAATCATTGCCCTCGAACTCGTTTACAGGCAAAAGTTCGATTGCATTTACCCCCAGGTTAACCAAATAATTTAATGTATCGGTTAAAGTTTGATAACTATGTGTTGCAACAAAATCACGCACCAGGAGTTCATACACCACCAGGTTTTTTGGTGCAGCACGTGTAAAGTTGGTTGTTTTCCAGGTATAAGCCGGCTGGCCATACCAAAAAGTGCTTACAATACCTGTTTGGCCTGTTGGGTAGGCTTTCAAATTAGGATATACGGTAGCCGGGATAAACTTATCATTAGCAGGGTCCAATATTTTTTCTGTATACGGGTCGGCAACTTTTAGCGTGCCGTCTATAAAATATTGGTAAGCGTATTCTGTTGCAGGGTTCAAATTATCAATTTGTACCCACCAGCGTGTACCATCGGGGGTTTCGTGCATAACAGTAGGCTGCCAGTTGTTAAAATCGCCTATAACGCTTACGCTATTTTTCCCCGGCGCATATAAATTTAATATAACTGATGCGCCCGAGTTTATAAACGTGGCCCCGTCATTAGCGCCTGCCGGCACCGCTACACCGTTAGTTATCGTAGTTGTGGTTGTATTAGTGCCACCTGATGTATCGCCGGTAGTATTTTGTTTCTTACATGATATACTGAAAGTAACCAGGCAAATTGCCAATAAATAATAGATCCTTCTCATCTTCTTCGTTAATTTAATTTAAACACTTTAGCCTCACCAAAGTTCTCTCTAATGGAGGGGACTTCGAATATTTTTTTGGCCTCATCCAAGAGGCGTTTAATTTAATTGATTGCTAACCTGCATCTCGGTAAAACTTACCTCTTCTTCATTTTGTACGTACAATACCGATACTGCGGCGCAAAACATAAATATTCCTGCCAGTACAATAGCGTATATGGCCTGGCCGCCAAACATATTTTTAACAATCCATCCACCAAAAAAGCCATTAACTATTTGCGGGAATGTGATAAAGAAATTGAAAATACCAATGTACACGCCCATCTTTTTAGCTGGTATAGAACCGCATAAAATAGCATAAGGCATAGCCAATATACTGCCCCACGCCAAACCAATACCTACCATTGAAAGGATAAGCATATTAGGATTGGTAACAAAAAACACGGATAATAAACCTATGCAACCCGCTATTAATGAGAAAGCATGTGTTATTTTACGGCTGGTTAACCGGGCAATGGTAGGTAGGCAAAGCGCGTATATTGCTGATACGCCATTATAAATCCCAAACAAAACACCCACCCAGTTACCTGCATCTGCAAATTTTGCCGACGATGTATCGCTCGGCGCGACATTATAAACATGCTGTGCCACAGCAGGAGCCATAAATACCCACATCGAAAATAACGCAAACCATGAAAAGAATTGCACCAGCCCCAACTGCCTCATGGTTTTGGGCATGTTAGAAAAATCAGAGAATATAGTTAATATGCCTTTTGATTTTTCTTCGGGTTCCTCATGATAAAACTTAGCATATTCTTCAGGCGGATATTCCCTTGTTTTAAAGATGGTCCACAATAAGCTGGTGATCAAAATAAAAGCACCGGCATAAAATGAAAATATGATGTTTGGCGGTACATGGCCGGGGGCCGCTGTTTTTGAAATACCTAAATATTTGGCAAGTATATACGGCAATACAGAACCGGCAACTGCGCCAATGCCGATTAAGAAGGTTTGTATGGAAAAGCCCAGGCCGCGCTGGCTATCAGGCAGATTATCAGCAACCAATGCCCTGAAAGGCTCCATAGCCACGTTAAATGAGGCATCCATTAGCATTAATATCCCTGCTCCTACTAAAATTGGCGGCAGGAACAATAGCAATGATGCGTTCGGCATAAATATCAAAGCGGTAGCTGCTAAAATTCCGCCCGTTAAAAAGTACGGTTTACGCCTGCCTAAACGCCCCCATGTACGGTCACTATAATAACCAATAATGGGCTGAACAATTATGCCCGTTATTGGCGCGGCTAACCAAAAAAGTGAAAGATGCTCCACATCTGCACCAAATATCTGCAGCATGTGTGATGCGTTGCCGTTTTGCAAGGCAAAGCCAAACTGGATGCCCAGGAAGCCAAAGCTCATATTAAAAATTTGCCAAAAACTCAGTTTCGGTCTTTCAGTCACTTTCTTCATTATTTACCCTGTTTTTCCAGTTCGATAACCAAAGCCGTCTTACCCGGAACTTTTATATTTTTATGCAGATCAAGCTGATCATTTGTTTCGATATTAACGCCCTTGTTAAATCCATTGGTACGCTCATTAAACCTATCTGTATTTAATTCTTTTTCATCATCGTTGCTGTTATAAATTACCATAACCGTCTTTTTTGTATCATACCTGAAATAAACGTAGATACCCCTTTGCGGTATATATTGCATTAGTTTGCCGGTTTGCAGCGCGGTTGTTTTTTTGCGGTAATTAGCCAGGGTACGCACATAATCAAAAGCCGCATTCTCTTGAGCGGTGCGCCCCCCGGCAGTAAATTTATTGACTTTATCGCCTGGCCATCCGCCGGAAAAGTCTGCACGCACTAATCCGTCCGGGTTCGATACGCCTTTCATTAATATTTCATCGCCATAATACATTTGTGGTATGCCGCGCATGGTAAGCAATAAGGCCATGCCCGCTTTGTATTTGTTAAAATCCTCATTCACAACCGAGTAAAATCTGCTCATATCATGATTATCCAAAAACACAACGTTGCGGGTGGCATCCTGGTACATAAAATCCTGCGCCACTACCGAATAAAGACGATTAACCCCATCTGTCCAGCCTTCCTTACCATTTAGCGCTTCGGCAATTGATTCTTTCATCTGCGAATCAGTTACACCCGGCAGTTGGGTATCAAACCCACGGTTAACCGTATTGCCCTGTGTAAAATAAGCCTGGTTAGCTACACTCCACACCAGCGTTTCGCCAAAAATTGAAAGGTGCGGAAACTCTGCTTTTACTTTTTTCGCCCAATCGGCCATGTAAGCAGGGTCATTGTATGGGTAAGTATCTAACCTGAAACCATCAACGCCGGCATATTCAACCCACCATATATGATTTTGGGTCAAATAATTCTGAACATAAGGATTGCTTTCGTTCATGTCGGCCATGCGCCGGTCAAACCAACCGTCCAACATTTGCTTTTTATCGGCAGCCGAACCATGCGGATCCATAACCGCTGCGTCCCTGAAATTTGATTTAGTGTATTTTGGCCATTGATGCACCCAGCTTTCCATCGGCATATCCTTAATGGTATAGCCTTCGGTACCGGCGTGATTGTGAACAAGGTCCTTGATAACCTTTAACCCCATTGCATGGCACTTTTCTACATAGGCCTTATATAATTCGTTAGTGCCGAAACGCGGGTCGGTTTTATAATGATTAGTTACGGCGTAACCATGATAAGAAGCGTGTGGTTCGTCATTTTCAATCTCTGGTGTCATCCAAATTGTGGTAACGCCCAGGTCCTTCAGGTAATCTAAATGGTTCATCAAACCTTTTATATCGCCACCATGACGGGAATACATCGAATCTCGGTTCACCGTTGTTTCCAACATCCCCGGCATAGCGTCATTTGAAGGGTCGCCGTTTGAGAAGCGGTCGGGCATTAATAAGTAGATCAGATCTTTATTGGTTACCCCTTGCGCACGATTTGACGAATGGTCACGGGCCTTCAGTTCATATTTATAATTGAGGTCTGCCGAGCCGGTTTTTGTAAATGAAATATTAAACGTGCCGGGTTTAGCGGTCGATGAAATGTCCAAATCTAAAAACAGGTAATTAGGATTTTCAACCTTATTTACCTTGGTTAGTGTAACACCCGGATAACTCAGCTTTACAATACGCCCGGCTATATTATTGCCATGTACAATTAATTGCAGCTTTGGATTCCTCATGCCAACCCACCAAAACATAGGTTCAACACGTTCTAACGCAGGTACCTGCGCAAAAACCGTTGCAGTTAACAGTGTAAAATACAGGAATACAATCAGCTTTACCCTCATGTCAATAGTTTATTGAAATTGTATTATTGTCATTTTTTACAAGGATGCTTTTTACTTTCTCGCCCTCAACAGAATTAGTGGATCCCTGCGGATCAAACTTCGATATAGGAGTTAGGAAGGATGAAAAATCATCATTAATTGTTGTTTGATTACCGTTTAATTTTACCGCTGCACTGGTATTAAATCCATGCAATATCAATTTGATATTCTTGAATTTAGATGCTAATGACCCCTCTACTTTATCAAAGGTGATCGCTTTCGAAACCGGATTAAAATTGATGGCACGTTTATAATAAGCGCCATTTTCATAGGCGTAGCTTTCGCCATCATCCTCGTAGTACACAAATTTATTGGCAACATCGCCATTATAAACATGCACCGTTAAGGTATCGGTTGGTTTCTCTGACGTTGATTGCACCAGCGATTGCATAGGTACAATGCTGCTCTCTTTTACATAAACGGGCAACTTATGAATATTAACATCCACAATTGTTTGCTGATTACCGTTTTGTATTTCCCCGGTATATAGGTTATACCATTTACCTGCCGGGAGGTATATCTTTCCAAATTTGGCATCCCCTTCAAAGGGCGCTACCATAAAGGCGCTGCCAAACAGGTACTGGTTCTCAAACTGGGTATCGTAAATATTTTTATCAAACGTATAATCAATAGCCAGTGACCGCATTACCGGGTGCCCGTTTTGCGTGGCTTCGTAGAAAGTAGAATATAAATAAGGCAGCAGCTTATAACGCAGGCTAATGTAGTTTCGGGCTATTTCTAAAACTTCTTCGCCATACGTCCATGGCTCAGATGCTTTGGTATTTACCGCAGTGTGGTTGCGGAAATAAGGGTTAAAAGCGCCAATTTGTATCCATCTTGCATATAAAGATTGCGATGGATTGCCTGTAAAACCGCCAATGTCCATCCCTGTAAACGGCACTCCGCTTAAACCGAGGCTATTGAGCAAACGAACACCTAACAGCATGTGGCTATCTTCGGCGCGGTTATCGCCTGTCCATATTGCCGAATAACGTTGCAGCCCGGCATACCCTGCACGGGTTAATATAAACGGGCGCTTGTTAAAGGCGGTCTTAGCACCTTCATAGCTCGCTCTTGCCATATTTAGCGCGTAAACATCGCGCGTTTGCAGGTGCGACGCCTTTTTGCCATCATAATCAAATATGATATTATCAGGCATTTTTTGGCCCCAGGTGGCAATTTCGTTCATATCGTTCCAGATGCCGCTTATGCCGTCTGCACCATACTTTTTCATTTCGGTTCCCCACCAGGCTCGGCCTTTTGGGTTTGTAAAATCGGGGAAATTGCACCATCCGGGCCATACTTCGCCCATATAGTTTGTGCTGTCGGGATATTTGATAAAGATGTTCTCTTTTTCTCCCCTGTCGTAAACGGCGTAACCTTTTTCAACTTTAATACCGGGGTCAACAATAACAGTCAGCTTAAAGCCCATGTCTTTTAGCTTATTGGTCATGGCCAACGGGTTGGGGAAACGGTCCTTATCCCATGTAAATACCTTATAATGATCCATGTAATGAATATCTAAAGTGATACCATCAGCAGGAATTTTTTTCTCTCTTAGTGTTTGCGCTATCCTGAAAACTTCTGTTTCTGGGTAATAGCTGTATCGATTTTGCTGATAACCCAGGCTCCATAGTGGTGGCATTTTCATGCGGCCTGTTAAGGATGTGTAGGATGTAATGATATCAGCAATGTGTTTATGGTAAATGAAGTAGTAATTCATTTCGCCGCCCTTTGCGCCAAATGATGAGAAGCGGTTGTTACTGGCCCCAAAGTTGAAATCGCTTTGATAGGTATTATCTAAAAATATACCGTAGTTTAAGTTATGGTGAATACCGATATAAAATGGAATGGTTGAATAGATCGGGTCTTGCGTGACTGAATAACCAAATGCATCAGTGTTCCAATTGGTGTAGCCGTTGCCACGGCGGTCAAGGTTGCCTGTTTTTTCGCCCAGGCCAATAAAACGCTCACCATCCTGCATTTTTTTGTAAGTGGTGACCGATTCATTTACCCATGATGTAGTTAGACCTTCTTCATCCTCATTAATCAAAGTTCCATTGACAGTATAAAAAGAAATCGCAAACGGGCTTTTTTTAATAACCGCTTTTAGCGAATCGGTTACAATATCTATTTCCTGTGCGTTTTGGGTAATTGTTGCTTTTACTTTTTCGGGTTGCGAGATAACGGCGTACGAAAAATCACCTGCTAATTTTTGTTTGTCGATGCGTACGCGGATAACATTGGCGCTATAAACGATGATGCTTGCATAGGCGTTATCTGTTGTTAAATTAACACCTTGTCCGTTAATATTTACGCTATTTATTTTGCCAATACCCTTAACAGGGCTTTGTGCTACAACCGTTTTAAAAGCTGTTAGACAACATGAGAGTAATAAATAAAAACACAGTTTCAACTTCACTTAATAATTATTAAAAAAGGACATCCTTCGCACAAAATCTTCTAAAAAAAAGGGCATATAATACTAACCCGGCATAAACCGGGTTAGTATTTTTTTAATTATTTAATATAATTTATTTTAATGTATAAGTAGCAGTAACTGGCGGAACTACGGCAGGTAACATAGCAGTAGGCGTGGCGCCAACGCTAAATGTAAAAGTATGAGTACCACTTACCGCAACAGGAATATTGCCATTGCTGGAATCATTTAATGTATTAGCCACGCCAAATCCGGCGGAACCTGAGTTTGGAATGCCCCAACTATAAGTCCAGCCGGCATCCTCTCTTACTTTAAATGAACCTGTAGAGACTAAATTAGTAGTAATAGTCCAGTTACCGAGACCATCATTTACATACTTCATCGGCACATCTGTACCCCATCCCTGGGCAGCATCGCCAATAACCGTAAAATAATCTGCTAAAGCATAGCTTATTTTAAGGGTGTTAGAGTTAAATGTAACTAAATACAGCCCGGCGGTAGAAGGGGCATATAAGTTATTGTTAGCATTAACGGTTACAGTTGTGTTTGTTGGAGCGCTATCTGTGGTAGCGTATTTGTTATTGTAGTTGGCTTTTTGAGGAAGGATCAACCATTGGTTGTTGCCCGCTGTAAAGTTAAATATACCCAAATAAATACCATTACCTGTAGCAGAAACTAAGCTGTCAATTGAACCTGCATTCAGGCTCCAGCCTTCAAAAGCGCCTACCGCATATAAGTAAGACTTCAGGTTAAACGGAGTTACAGCTATCGATACCACGTTTGAGTAAGTAGGTGTAATACTTGCGCTTATTGACGAAGCAACACGTACGTTAATGGTAGCGGTTGTTCCGCCGGCTATGCCCATTTTTAATAAAAGGGCATTAAAGTCCGGGGTGTCATAAGATTGCGAAAAAACGCCCGCTCCAAGGGTTACTGATGTTGGCTTGGCCCAGTTGTCACCCGCCAGGTCAATTTGCAGGGTGTTGGTTACCGCAGCGCTAAAACCATAGCTTGCCTGCGTAAAGTTGAATGTGATGGCCTGGGTAGTAACATCGTTAACTTTAGTTTTGTCAAGTGCCAGTGTTGACGCTGAGGACGTAAGTGCGCCCGGCTGCCCTCCGTTGGAGGTAACCAATGCCCCCGTTTTTTTACAGCCCGATAGCATTAGCAGCCCTATGGCGCTAAATGCTAATGATCTTGTTAGTAATTTTTTCATTTTAATTTTTTTTGTTTCCTTTTTATGAACGTTGATAAAATATTATTGTGACCAGTTTCTATTAATAACCGGTATTTTGGTGAAGATTCGGATTGGCTGATAAATCTAACGAAGGTATGGGAAATAATTGACGATAATCAGGAACAGCGGCTCCGGCTTTTGCACCACCTTTAAACGGCCATAAATAAGTTCCGTTTGTAAACAAGCCATAACGGATCAAATCTGTACGCCTGAAACCTTCCCAAAATAATTCACGTGCCCGTTCGTCCAGTATAAATTGTAATGTTAACTGCCCGGCAGTAATATTACCTGCCAAGCTGCCTCCGTATGCACGTGTGCGAATTAAGTTGATATAGCCAAGCGCTGTAACCGGATCGCCCCCTGTGCCGCCACGTAAAACTGCTTCTGCGTAGATAAAGTATAGTTCAGGTAAACGGAACATCGGCAGATCCACGTCGCAAAATGTCGGACTTTGCCCTGCTGCGCCGGTGCTGGTTACATTTCTAAACTTGCAAACACCCAAACCATCGGTAAACGAGGTTACGTTGTTGATAACCAGGTTTTGGCCGGGGTACCAAAATTCGGCACGGGTATCGGCATTGCCGTTACTCGGGAATTGCGATCCGTCTGTCGTATTTGGAGTTGGGAAAAGCGCTATGATATTAGATGTAGTTCTCGAACCCGAATAACCACCCGATATACCAAATTTGGTAACCGGCATTGATCCGCCCACAGGTGCATGTGTTAAATATTGCGAACCTCCGTAACCTTGTGTTAAATTACCATCGTAATTAATAGTAAAAATAAATTCGCCGGTTGAACCGCCGCCTGATTGTACAGACCCGCTATTTTTATTATCATCGGCAAGCATCAAATTGGTAAAGTTCGGTATCATGGCATAAGCGCCTGAGTTAATTACTTTTAATGAGTAAGTAATGGCATCGTTATAACGCGCTGTGCCGGTATAAACCGATGCATTAAGATACATACGTGCAAGTAATGCCCAAACTGCTCCCTGATCTGCACGGCCATATAGGTTTTTGTTAGGTGCAGGCAATAACGGCGCTATTGCTAAAAGTTCGCTCTCTATGTAAGAAAACAGTGCGGGGCGTGTAGTTTGCGGCGGTATAACTGTACCAATCTGGGTTGTTTCGGTTATAAATGGCGGGTTGCCAAAAACATCCATCAATACCCAGTATTGAAAGGCACGTAAATAACGCGCTTCAGCAGCGTAAAGGGCAATGTTTGTAGCATCGGCCCCGGTAATCCCGCGGCTGGCTAATAACGCCGGTGTTGACTGCTGGAGAAAGTTATTACATAAAGTTATCTGGTACATGCAGCGGTAATATAAGCCCTGGCTTATAGCGTTACTTGCCGACCAAACCATATTATGCAGATCCTGAACTCCGGGGTCACCGTAAGTAATTACAGCTTCGTCGGTTGTTAACTCCTGGCAATTCCAAAATAGGCGGAAAAAGTCTGACGTACCTTCGTCAATCCCGGCAATATCGCCCGAACCTGCCCCCCCGGTGTTACCGGTAAGCGCAAAACTTCCATAAACCTTTGCCATTGCCTGGGTATAGCCTGCCGCCGTGCTAAATACCTGTACAGATGTAAGCTGATCATTTGGGGCAAGAATAAGGTTCCTTTTACATGATGATGTTATGAACAGGGATAATATACCTGTCATCAACATAATTTTTATCGAATTTCTTTTCATATTACATTTATTATTGTAATCAATTATAAATTTTATAAATTAAGATTTAAGCCTAACACATAAGTACGCGGGCGCGGATATTGGTTATTATCAATACCCCCAAACTGCTCAGGATCAACACCTGTGTATTTGGTGATGATAAATACATTCTGTACGTTGGCACTTATCCTTAGGGTTGCCTTGTTTTTAAATACCTGGCCAATATTATATCCTATGTGCATATTATCCATACGTAAAAATGAAGCATTTTCAATATAATAATCTGATAATACATCATTACCACCATTACCTGTAAGGCCGCTTACTAATACAGCGCTCGAACCATTGAACACGATACCCTGTGGGTTAATAAAGTTACGCTGAATACCTGTACTTGATGCAAGGTTATTGTACATATAATTGCCTAAGTTGGCACGAGCAACAAAACCAAAGTTCCATTTTTTGTAGTTAACATCAGAGTTAAGACCGAAATATTCTTTCGGGTCAGGTGACTGCCCTATGCTCAAGTCAGCATTGTTGATGATACCATCCTTATTCTTGTCAAGCAATACACCGTCCAATGGTTTTCCGTTTGCGCCATATACCGCCGTTTGGGTATAAAAAGAATTTCTCGGATATCCTACCTGGTCTATCTGGATAGTTTGACCTATGCCGCCTGAAATACCCCCTACTGCAAGTCCCGGGAAATTAGGATTTGGTACTAAGGAAAGGTTGGTGATTTTGTTCCTGTTTAAAGTAGCATTCAATCCAACATTCCACGATAAGTCTTTACTGTCAATAAGTTTGGCGTTGATATTAAGTTCGATACCTTTTTCCGTCATATTACCTACGTTACCGGTAATGGTATTACCAAAGTTTGAACCCGCAGGCTGAGGTATTGTAGCTAACAGTTTACTTGTTGTTTGAGAATAGAAATCTAAACTACCAGTAATACGCTCGTTAAGGAAACCAAAGTCAACCGCAGCGTTAGTTGTTGCTGATTGTTCCCATGTTCTGCCGTAATAAAAAGCGCCGGGGCGATAAGCCTGGTAGAATGTACTACCCAACTGGTATTGCGCACCGGTATTACTTAATGAATAATCGGATAAATAATCGTAATTGCCTATACCGCCTTCGTTACCTGTAACACCATAGCCAACGCGTAATTTAAGGTTTGATATAGTTGGATTGTTTTTAAGAAAATCTTCCCTGGTAATAACCCATGCTGCTGAACCTGCAGGGAAATAACCTGTACGGATGCCCGGCGCAAATCTTGTAGAAACGTCCTCACGCATTGATCCGGAAAGCAGGAATTTATCATCATATCCATAAGTTACGCGGGCGTATACTGATGATAAGTCGTGCGCCTGAACATCAGTAGGATAATTAAATGCAGATGAAGGTATAACCTCACCATTACCGAAATAACTACGATAATTAGTGCTGGTAGTTGAAAAGTCTTGTTCTGAATAACCAACCAACGCAGTTATTTTACTTTTTATAGCTTTAAACTCGTGCGAATAACTTAGATCGCCTTCAAGTGTGCTGTTGCCCTGAACGGCTTTGTATTTAGAGTTATTTCCTTGTTGCAATACGCCGTTTACATCATTACTGCCTGGAAACTGTGACGCTGCATAAGAAGGTATGGCATCGTATCCCTGGCCATTAGAGCCGTCATAAGATAAATTTACAATGGCGTGCAATTCAGGCAGGAAATGGAAACGATAATCTAAAGCCAGGCTTGTTATCGCCCTGTAAACCGTACTAACATTAGTATTTTCAAGTAAACGGCCAAGCGGGTTTATTGGAGCTAAAGCTTTTAATCCATCGGCAGCTGTAGGATCCAGTACCTCATAAAATCCGCCAAATTTGCTATTGCCTGAGTAAACAGGTTGCGTAGGGTCAAAACTATTGGCAGCACCAATAGCGCCCCCATCGTTAAAACGGTTTCTTGCCTGCGAGCCTATGAAGTTGAAGTTGATCTTTAAGTGATCAGTAAATAAACTCGGGCTTAAATTAATGTTGGTTGAATAACGTTCTAACGTGTTTGTTTTCACTATACCATCCTGATTGGTGTAACCAACAGAGACGCGATATGGCAATTTACCTGTAGTACCTGATACGCTCAGGTTATTATCGGTACCGATTGCTGTTTGATAAATTTGCTTTTGCCAGTCGGTATTGGCATTACCTAACAGTTTAACATATTGTTTGGTCGAGGTGGTATCATTAGCTGTAATATAAGCACGAAACTGGGCCGCACTAAGTATAGGCGCTTCTTTAGGCAACATCGATGATGACACTTGTGTAGTAAAGTTAATGCGTGGTTTACCGCTCTGCCCTTTTTTGGTAGTGATAATAATTACACCGTTTGAACCCCTGTTACCATAAATAGCGGCAGCTGATGCATCCTTTAATATAGAGAAACTCTCTATATCGTTTGGATTGATCAGATCGAGCGGGTTAGCCGCGCCTGCGATACCATCGGCGCTTAACGGAACGCCGTCTATTACAATAAGCGGTGAGCTTAATCCGTTTATAGAAGCACCGCCACGAATACGGATAGTGCTACCCGCGCCCGGCGCGCCGCCGTTGGTGGTAATAGACACACCGGCAACTTTACCTTGTATCAATTGCTCGGGTGTGGTTACTACGCCGGTGTTGAAATCTTTAGCGGTTACGTTTGATACGGCTCCTGTCAGGTCTTTCTTTTGAACACTACCGTAACCAATAACTACTATTTCGTTCAAGTCTTTAATGTTTGAAGCAAGACTGAAGTTAGCTATGGCATTCCCGGTAATATTTAAAGTTTTTTCGGATGGCAGGTAGCCTATAAAGTTTACCTGTAAAGTAACCGTTCCGTTGGAGATACCGGTTAATTTGTAATTTCCCGCAACGTCTGTCGAAGTGCTTTTTTGTGTTCCTTTTACAGTAACAACTGCACCGGGAAGTGGCTGATTGGTGTCATCAACCACTTTACCTGTAATGGTTGATGTTTGTGCGAATGCAATGGTTGATAACATTAAAAACGCACAAATAAGCAAATACTGCTTTATGTAAATTTTTCTCATATATAGTTTTATTTAGGGTGGTTATAAGCTTTTATAATTGGTTTAAAAAAAAGTTATACCGGTTTAAAAATAAATTGGTTTGGCTATTTGCAGCCGTGGGTTTGTGCAGCAGGTTCATGTAGGGTGTTTTATCATAGTTAAATGTTAATGGGGTTTACAGGCTTAATTGGGTTAAAAATGGTTTTAATTGGTAAAGCAATATTACTATTTAAATAAGCCTGCCTTATTGTAAAATCAGACATATTTCTTGTACAAATAGGTATTATTAATTGTAAAATCATTTGTGCTGTTTAATTTGGTTTATCCGCTTTAAAACATATTGTACAAGTTAGTGCATAACATTCATCACAATAAATTTTGGATGATATACTTGCCCTGAAATTTTATAATTGGTTTATAATGTTATCTCAAATTAAAACCCGTCACCTTAAGCGAAGGAATACTTTCAACAACTACACAAATTTGTACGCTAATGGTGCTATTACCTATTTGTTTACTAAAAATTTAAAAAAAAATACACTTTTTTTTTGCTAAATATCTTATTATAAGACACTTAAAAAACAAAGCGTTCGAAAAAATATAAATGAAATTTCCAATTTTTGCCCATAATATTACCAGAATGATAGAATTAGGCCCAAATTGGCAGGTGTTTTTACGAAAATTACAATCGATTGTCGTCGTTTGTACAAGGAAGCGGGTATAAAAAATTAAAAAAAACCAACCCACTATTTACCATCAACGGCCTTAATTGCCATGATATCATGATCGAATTGATCGCCCGGAACAATGGCTTTTGCCTTCATCCGCATTTTGTATACGTAGATGGTTTTTTCTGAATATTCTAATATTTTAGCGATGGTTTCAGTATCAGATATGCCCATACGTATCAATGCAAATATGCGCAGGTCGGTGCTCAATACTTCATCATCCTTGGGCCATACCTGGTCTTCTTTGTGAAACAAAGCATTAAAGTCATTAACAAAATTGGGGAATATCTTTATAAATACATGGTCAAATGTATAGAACAATTTATCCCTGTCTTTCTTTATATTTATCTTATCAATAATAAGCTGTATGTCGTCATATTTCTTGATGGTAAGCTTCATGTCAATCGTGCGCTTTATCTTTTCCAGCTGCAAAATATAGCCGGATATCACATCAAAAAAATAACCGATATACTCCTCTTTAATTTTGGTGCCTTCCAGTAACTTGTCATTTATTTTTTCGAGCTGGACATTTTTATCATCGATAATTTTTTCCTTGGTTTTGAGCTCGCTTAATTGCCTAAACAGCATAATAGAAACCAGGATAACTGCAAAGGCCAATACAGCAATTGAGCCTAGGTAAATGAGGAAACGGGTTTTTTCGCCCTCAACATAATTTAGTCTTTGCGATGCAACTACAGGCAACAAAGTACCTATTTGGATTTTACGCTGCCGGGCACCGTAAAATTCGGCATCATCCAACGCGGTTTGTAAATAAACATAGGTGTTGTTAATATCGCCGTCCTTATATAATAATTGTGCCAGCCAAAAAAGAGCAACTGTTTCTTTAGTAGACGTTTTGATATCAGATATTGTAGCTTGAATCAATAAATCGATACGTTGCTGATGGTTTTTATCATCCTGGTAAATATTACTCAGAGTTGATGCAACAATTGCATATTGGTGCATAGTTAACTTATGCCGGTTTAAAAGCGCAATAAAATCAGCCTCAGACTCTTGTACCTGGCCATTTTTAAGTTTTTTATACCCGGTTAAATAAATCCGATCATAAGAGTTGGCTTTGCTTAGTGCAATGGCCGAATCAATATATTTATTGGCGAGGTTGTTATATTCAATTGTGTAATGCTTATCATTATCATAACTGGCCAGGTCATAATAAGCTCGCGTCATGATGGAATAGTATTCTATTTTAACGCTATCATCCAAATATTTAACATTTATCCCTTTTAAATTATCAAAGGTTTCTTTAAACATTCCCGATGAAAGTAAAATAAAACCGGTTTTAATCCTGCTATAATCAATTTTCGCTTTATCATTTAGCTGGTGGCTAATCTCCAGCATTTTTGTTGCATACACATAAGCAGAATCATATTGGTATGATTTATACTCGTCATACAATTTGGTGCAGATGGTAAAGCGGGCCTGTAAGTTACCGGGAGGTGCCGTATTTAATGACCGCTTCAATTTTTGAATGCTTGCTTCTTTATGCTGATCGTAAATCTTCTTATTATTTAATTCAAGGTTTAGCTGCGCAAACAAACTATCAGTTTTGGTAGCAGCAAACATAACGCATGGAAACAGAAGTATAGATAAAAGCAGTAACCTTCTTAGCATAGTTAATAATTGACGATACAAATAACTCATTTATAATTTATTTTTCAATATTATTATTAGTTATAGGTGTTTCAAAAACATCCAGGTCATTTCCATAAACAACCTCGCCATTATACCTGCTTTTTATCTCTTGTAAAACGCGTTCTTTATTCGATCCGAATAATAACTGGTGGGTAAGTACCAATAATTTTGGTTTTACCTTATTGGCTACTTCGGCCAGTTGTTTTGTAGAAGTATGAAATACAGAATGATATGCCTGTTCTGCCGCAGGGAGTTTTGCAAACCCTTCTTCCGAATATACTTCGTGGACGAGTATATCGCAGTTCATGGCATATTTAATTAAGTTATCATCATAAGTGCAGTCGCCGGATATTACGATGGTCTTATCACTGGTTTTAAACCGATAGCCAAATGCCTGCGGCCATGAGCCGTGATGTACATTAAACGCTGTGACCACAATGTTCGAGTCCTTGTAGATCACCCCCTCTTTTATTTCGTGTACATTAACTTTATACCCGGTAGGCTTGCCCTGTTCAAGTCCGCTAAGGCGGATATCAATATCCTCTTTATAAGCCTTTAATAAATAGTCGGTCATTGACTGTACGCCTTTCGGCCCGTACACTTCAAGCGGCCCGTTGCGGCGCAGCACCGCAGGGGTCAGGATAAAATCGGGGTAGCCAATGGTATGGTCGGAATGCAGGTGGGTGATAAACAAATGCATTAACCCGGCGGGTTTTAACGAGGGTATGCCATATTTTGCAGCCGCAGCACCCGCACGTCTTACTACGCCGGGCCCGCAATCAACCACATACGAGGTATTATTTACAATTATCGCCAATGACGGGCCAGACCGTTCAGGATCGGCGGTGGGCGTACCTGTGCCCAACAAAACAACCTTCGTGGGCTTGGCAACTTTTTGCGGTTGACTAAAACTGCTATGAACGGTAGTAAATCCTATTATAAGCAATAATAATTTGTACATGGTTAATCAATTTGTTACTAATATAAGATTTAGTTTACTATCACTCGTTTCGCGAGTAGAAATCGGCCCGATAGATAATTTAATGTCGTTGTAAGCGTTTGCGCAATAGGCAACCGGACGGCCGGAGGTAACCACGACGCATTTCAAATTGACAATTAAACCCTGCCAAAACGAAATACCTATCAAAAAATAGAAAAGATAGTAGCCTGCTTTTACACTTTTTTATGCGTTTCCTGCTCACCAGGGCTGTTTTTGGGAAACCACCGAAAATTATGGCATCGGGCACGACAATACCTACACCCAACAGCAGATACATGATGTGATCAAAGAAAATGTATCGGCGCAAGTAACCGCCCGGACCGGATCAACAGAAGCGGTTTCGGTTTCGCCCGGCCACCGTATTGTTAAAACAGGCATTGCCCTCGATTGCAAAACCTAAACCTCGCCTACTTCATCAGATCGTACCTGGCTAACTATTCCATCTGTAAAAATAGGGCCCGGTGATTCGGCGAGGCACACGCTGTGGACGAATTTATTTTCCTCCGGGAAAAAAAGGATTGGTCTTTACATCAAACTGCTGGAAGATTTACCATTAGTGCTGATTGATAATTCAATCGCATATAAAAATAAAACCAAATATTTTTATATGCTCCATAATCTATGCCGCAGCATCCCTTTGGATTACATCTTGCCAAAATAATGCAAGCCCGCCACGATGGCGATGATTAGCGCGATGGCTGCACCGGCAAGCCAGAGCAAGTCATGGATTTTTGTTGATCTTTTCACTTCGTTCGTATTTTCTGTGTGGACATATAGCTATGCCTGTGCCAGTTTCAGAAAACAAGAAGAAATCATTGTTTAAGCCCTAAAACACCCGATTTTTAGAATTGAGTACTCACTCCCGGCAAAGTAACCCGATCATTTTGAAAGCGCATTTTTTCAAAATGGGGTTATAGTCCGTTTTTTATTTTAAAATCGTGCCTTTCAATAAGATATGGGCAATGGTGAAATAAATGACCAGCCCGGTTACATCGACCAGCGTGGCAACAAACGGGGCCGAAGACGTGGCCGGGTCCTGCTTTAGCTTTTTCAGCACAATAGGAATCATTGATCCGCTCAACGTTCCCCACAGCACAATCCCGATCAGCGAGAAGAAAATTGTGGTCGCAAGGAGCAGCCAATGCTTTCCGTAATGGTACCAGCCCAGTTGCTGCCATGCGGTAATGCGCAGGAAGCCGATAGCGCCAAGAATGACTCCCAAAGAAAAACCCGACAGCAACTCGCGGCGCATCACGTAGAACCAGTTTTTTACCGTTAATTCGCCCACTGCCAGCGCCCGGATGATCAACGTTGCCGCCTGTGAACCGCTATTGCCGCCGCTGGAAATAACCAATGGCACAAAAAGCGCAAGCACAACCGCCTGGGCAATTTCATTTTCAAAAAAGCCCATAGCCGTGGCGGTCAGCATTTCGCTTAAAAACAGGATAATGAGCCAGCCGGCCCGTTTCCTTATCAGTGAAAAAACGGAGGTTTTAACATACGGAAATTCCAGCGCTTCCGTACCGCCGAAACGTTGCATTTCGCGGGTATTTCGTTGTTCTGCAACGTCTATCAGGTCATCTATCGTAATTACTCCAAGCAATATATTCTTCGTGTTGGTTACCGGCAGTACCGTCCGGTTATATTGTTTAAACCGGGCTATTGCCACGTCAGTTGTATCGCTAATGTCCAGCTTGACGAAATGCCGGTCCATAATGTCCGCAATGGTTTTCGAAGGTTCATTAAGCACCAGCCGCCTGATAGGGATATCATCAATTAGCTTGCCCGATTTGTCTGTTACATAGACTACATCCGCCGTGTCCGAATCTTTATGATTTTCCCGCAAATAAACGATAGCCTGTTTAACAGTCATGTCTTCGTTTAAAGTACAGAAAGAAGTATTGATCAACCGGGCTACACTTTGCCGGGGATAGCCCAGCATGTCTTGTGCAGCTTTGCGGTTATCCGCATTGAGCAACTCCAGGTAGGCCGACCGCTCTAAACCATTTAACGCTGAAAAAAAATTATAACGGTCGGTAGAATTAAGTTGATTCAGCAAAGAACCGGCTTTTTCCTTTGGAATAGTCGTGACCGTTTTTTGCTGCAGGTACGTCCCTAAATATTTAAATAGCAATAATTGGGAACTGTTCGGCAAAGCGATAAAGGTGTCTACTGCCGATTTAACCGGGAGGGTATTCAGTATATGAGCAACCTCCGATGGATGGAAATTGTCTTTATCCCTGCCTGAAAAAAGCGCCGTGAGCTTATTTTGCTGTACTTTATTCTTTAAGTCGCTTAGTTTGATCATGATTATATCCCGTTAAACAGCCAAATATGCGCAGTGTTTGGTCAAAGCTACCGTATAATCGCGATATACTGTTAGCCCATCGCTTTATTAAGGGCAATGATAGCCGTTTTAAAATCCTCGCGCGCTACTAAGAACTGCATGTTTACTTTTCGCAGGGCTGCACCGGTGCTTTTGATGTTGATACCCATTTCCGTAAGCGCGCCGGCGCTTTTGGCCAGTAAACCGGGCTGATCCATATTAGAGCCCAGTAAACACACCATGGCTACCTTCTCAACGGTAACTTTTTCAAAATTATCTTCCAGCTTGCTAATCAGTTTTTTATCAAAATCACGCTCCCAGATCACGATTGATATGCTGTTGGCGCTGGTCGTTTTAAATGTATAGCTGATACGATGGTCGTAAAATATTTGCATAATGTGCAGGTCGCTGCCAACATTGCCTACCATCAGTGGATCGTAAACATCAATTATCATCAGCTTATCGGTACCGGTAATAACCTCTACCCGTTTTTGTTCACTTATATATTCGCGGGTGATCAGCGTGCCGGGATGTGTGGGCTGAAAAGTGTTTTTTATACGTAAATCAATGCCGCTGATCTCGAGCGGCTTGGATGCCTTTGGATGAATAGCTTCCATGCCTACATCAGCCAATTGATCGGCGATGTCGTAATTTGTAAAACCTACAGGGCGGCAGTTTTCCTCGCCAACAATAGCCGGGTCTGCTGTAGAAAGGTGATATTCTTTGTGGATAATGGCTTCTTTTGGTTTGAGTATTTCGGCTATTTTGCTGAAGGTTACTTCAGAGTAACCACGGTTAAATTCCCGCATAATACCCTCCGTACCTTTAGCGTAGCCCGTAGTGATGCAAATGGTGTGTGCAAAATCAATGTTCTTAAAAGCATGCTTAATGCGTTGGTCTATTGTCAGGGCCCTGTGGTCGCCAAAGCCGCTTAAATCGACAAGAGTGGCATTAACGCCCATTTGCTGCAGGATATTGGTAAAGTTAAATGCAGAATGGCTTTCGCCAATAGAAGCGAGTATCTCGCGCGCTGCGAGCAGTATGCCTTCCTTGCTGACATAACCCGAGGCCAGGATATTGGCAAGGTTCTCCAGGTAGGTTTGCGCTTCGTTGACATGGTTTTCAACGAACCTGTCGGCTACCGTCAGGTCAAGGCCCAACCCGGCATATCGTTGATTAATCGTTTTGAGTTTAACCACCAGTTCTTTTAAGGACCGGTGAAAATCCTGGTATTTGGCAATGCGGTGATAAACACCGGGCGCGCCTGTCTTTTTATTTTCCAGCAACAGGTCGGTAACTCCCCAGAAAGCCGAAACGACAAATACGCGGTTATATAGCTGGTCGCCGTTGCGTTCAAATAAGATAATATTGTCAATAACTTCTTTTAGGGCGGCCATTGACGTTCCGCCTATTTTTTCTACAGTTAACATGTTGGGTTATTTTCTCGTTTTTTTAAAATTCATCGAAGTTATGCTCCGGGTTATGGATAAGGCAAAACAGCAGGCTGTTCAGCAATTCTATATAAACGCTGATACCTTCGGAAATTTCATCAACAAAGATATATTCATTCGCGATATTTGAACGGGCGGGATTACCCGGGCCTATAATTAAGGAGGGCGCATCAAGCCATCCCCTGCTTGAGTTTACCGGCGCAGAACAAGTTTTCAAACCAATAGCCAGTCCGGCGCACACGATTGGATGGGTGCTATCCATACCCCACATTTGCATTTGCGTAGGCGCACCTATGACGGCAAAGGCTATATTACCGATCTTGGCCTGTATACCTTTTATGCCCGGCCCGGATTTTTCTTCGCCCTCTGTTGCTGTAAAGCAAAGGTTATAAGGCAGGTCGGGGCGCGCGTAAAAATAGCGAAATAAGGCCAATAGTGCTACCAGGCTGCCGCCGGCTTCGTTGCTGCCCAATCCGTACAATTTTCCGTCCTCTATTTGCGGGAAATAAGGATTTCGTGAATAAGCCCAATTGGGTTTGGCTGTATCATGATGGGAATTTAGCAGGATGGTTGGCTTATTTTTATCGTAATATTTATTGAGTGCCCATATATTATAGTGCGTACGATAAGGTTTTATATGCTCTTTGCGCAGGTGTGCTTGTATTATCTCCGCTGTTTCTTCTTCGCGCCCGCCAAAAGATGGCGTGGAGATCAATTTTTTTAAGAGCAAGAGTGACTCGCCCGCCAGGACGGGCACATCGTCAGAAAGTGAGCCGGTATTTTTTTGGAGATGCATTTTTAAATTTGTTTATCTGCCCTTTACTAAAAAGGTGCCGTTTCTTTATTTATCGCTATTTTTCTTACGTTCCGTGTTAAAATTTATGCATATTTATTGAGCGGCAGAAATTGAGCACTTGTAAGGCTTTCAAAATGAAAGGCTTTTTTTATCAAAACGGGGGTATTGTTTGGGCAGGGGTCTTTCCTGAAATAAATACTTAACTTTAAATACGGTGGCTAATAATTTATTTTTTTTAATAAATTTAAGTTTTTACGTCCGGGCACCGTTTTTGCGTGATCGGGAACACTATAACATTATTTTTTAAATGCTTACAGACAGTTTTGGTTTGACATTGATTTTCCTGGCCACGCTCTTGCTGGCCATTCCCCTGGGCGGTTATATGAAGCGTGTCTATCACGGCGATAAAAGCATACTTGATTTCCTCGACCCCCTGGAGAAAGGTATCTTTAAATTTTGCAGGGTTGAACCAACAAAATCCATGGACTGGAAACAATACCTGGTAGCCTTGTTAATCATCCAGTTGGTATGGGTGGTTCCGGCCTTTATGGTATTGATGTTACAAGGCCGTCTTTTTCTCAATCCAGCCCACGTCCCCGGCATGGAATGGTCATTGGCTTTAAACTCGGCAGTCAGCTTTTTAACCAGTACCAATCTTCAACATTATTCGGGCGAAACTGGCGCGAGTTATTTTTCGCAGGTAGGTGTGTTTACATTTTTACAATTTGTCAGCGCGGCTACCAGCCTTGCGGCGGGGGCAGCTATTGTGCGTGGTTTAACTGCCGAACCGGGAACCGGCATCGGCAATTTTTTTAATGATTTTTTAAAGTCATGCACCCGAATATTATTACCGCTATCTGTTATTATAGCGGTGATATTTATGCTGGGCGGAATGCCGATGACTTTTAAAGGCCCACATCAAATTATAACCTTACAGGGCGATACCGTTAATGTTTCCAAAGGCCCTGTCGCGTCGATGATCCCGATAAAGGAACTGGGGTCAAATGGGGGTGGTTTTTTTGGCGCTAATGATGCCCATCCTTTTGAGAACCCATCGTTCGCAAGTTTTATAGTTCATTTTATCATCGTGCTGTTGTTGCCAATGGCTTTTGTGTTTTTTATCGGCGAATACCTAAACAGGAGGAAGTTTGCATGGATGCTTTTTGGGGTAATGACAGCCGGCTTATTGTTATTGATAGTCCCGATAGTGAAACAGGAATCGGCAGGTAATCCGAGGGTTGCTGCTATGGGCATTAACCAGTCGGAAGGTAATATGGAAGGAAAGGAAGTACGTTTCGGCGCAACTTATTCCGCTTTTTACAGCGCCGAAAATGCAGCAGTACCAGCCGGGACAGTTGTAGCTGTCCAGGATAGTTATATGCCGTTATCTTCAGTTGCATTGCTGATAGGGATGCAGGTGGATGCTTTTTTTGGCGGATTGGGGACAGGCTGGATCAATATGTTCATGTACCTGGTCATCGCTGTATTTATCGGTACGCTAATGATAGGCCGCTCGCCGGAATTGTTTGGCAAAAAAATAAGCACTAAGGAAATGCAGGTTGCTGTAATTGTGAGCGTATTGCAGATACTCGTCCCGGTGGCGCTTGCCGCCGTAGCTTGTTTTGTTTACGTGAACAAGAACGGCGGTGGAGACACGCTTGGATGGTTAACTAATAAAGGGGCGCATGGTTTCACCACCATGTTATATGAGTTTGTATCATCTGTCGCCGGTAACGGCTCCAATTTTGGTGGGTTAGCCAATAATACAGCATTCTGGAATCTCACTACTTCGCTGGCCATGCTATCGGGCCGGTTCGTACCTATTATCGGTGGGATGATGATTGTAGGGTTAATGAAGCAAAAGAAATACATTCCAGCGTCGTTAGGAACATTGCAAACCGATTCGGCAACGTTCGGCGTTTTCCTTTTTACCATCATAATGATCCTCAGCGTTTTATCATTATTCGTCATTTTGATGGCCGGGCCTATCCTTGAGCATTTTTCTTTACGGTGATTATCAATTTACTGTGTCGTTTTTATCACGGTGTATTTGACTTTTCCTTTTCCGTGTGTAGGCTGGAGAACAGGTTAACTTTTAATGCGTATAATACTTGAGGCCGAGGATACCTGCCATGATCATTAGAATAAAGAAAATTTCAGCGGGCGCTATAGCCTGTTTGAAAAAGACGACTTCTGCTGCCTTTATAAATACCAGGCTGGATGCTGTCCATACGGCAAAGGCGATGGCCATGGGTATTTGCTTGATAGCCATTGAAAAGAAATAGATATTAATCAGGCCAAATACAACATAGCCCACAAAGGGTAAAATAATAGGCAGGCTGATACCCGGGTTGATTAAGTTGTGCCAGTTTAATGACTTCAACCCGTTGAATTTCATTAGCTTTAATGAAAATGTCCAGGCGGCTTCGCAAGCGGCAGCTATAATTAAAAATATCCAGGCCAATTTTTTACTGAGATTTAATTGAATTATCGTCTTGTTGCCCATAGTTGTTTAGACTATCGTATATACGCATACATTTGTCCTTTTGATTTTTAAGGCTTTTAATCAACCGTGGTCGTAATGTATAGTATTGTTTAAACCATCTATATTTTAACAAATTACGCTCATCAAACCTTTTTACCGAGAAGGCGTGCTGCAAAAAATAATCGCGCGGATAGTCATAAAATAGCCCCCAGTTTTCCGGTTTGTCCCCCGGTGCATATCCGGGATCATAAACGGTATCAAATATATAATCCCAAACAGAGAATTTTGTAGAGAAATTGGCATGAAACACTTCCCGGTAATTGGCATGATGCCATAAATGAAGATTGGGCGTGTTAAAAAAATATTTTAGTTTACGCAGGTTTACATTGATGTTTGCATGAATAAAAATACCGAACATAGAATCGAGCATTGCCTTTATGGGTACCACTACCGGGTCGGCTCCTAATAGAATGATGGGCGCAAACTCGATGGTTTGGTTTATGATAATTTCTAAAATATGTGAACGCGCCCCGGCTAAAAAATCAACCTCTTTTACCGAGTGATGCGCTTCGTGTATCCGCCATAAAATTTTATTACTGTGTTGAAAGCGATGAAAAAGATAGATGTAAAGATCGTGTGTAAACAGGAAAAACACTACCTGCACCCAAACCGGCCAATTATGGACCAACTGAAAATGCGACCAATCAAAATGATGTTGCAATGGTGCCACCAGGTAATCAAAAATGATGATCTTCAGAAAGTAACTCTGGACAATGGTATACCAAACCAGGTCCACCCAAAAACCTTCGCGGAAAAAAGGCAGCCCCTTACGATAAGGGGACATTCGCTCCCAGGTTATAATAAATATCACCCAACAAACAAGGATGATTGTAGTTATGGTAACAACATTTAGTTGCCTCATTAAGCCACCGGTTTTGATTTATATTCTTCGCCTATATTCACCCGCAACCTTTTCATTGGTGCCAATTCCGACTCATATACCCTTTTTATACCGTCGCCTGCAGCGGTTTCTATATCGCGTATATCCCGCACCAAACGCTGGAAACCCTGCGGTTCAACAGACGCGGCATGATCCGATCCCCACATGGCACGGTCAAGCGTAAAATGCCTTTCTACAAAAGTGGCACCCATAGCCACTGCGGCAACAGTGGTAGCCAGACCTGTTTCGTGGCCAGAATAACCAATAGGCACTCCCCGGAATTTATCAGCCAGTGTATGGATCATATTCAGGTTAAGTTCTTCGGGTTTGCATGGGTATGCCGAGGTGGAGTGTGCCAAAAACACGGGGTAATTAGCATCATACTCATTCACAAAGATCAATGCGTTTTCAATCTCTTTCATGGTCGACATCCCGCTTGACAACATCAAGGGGCGGCCTGTTTCAAGGATACGGGATATCAAATCAAAATCTGTTAACGATGCCGATGCTAATTTATATAATATGGTGTCAAAGCGTTCCATAAAATCAACCGATGGCACATCCCAGGCCGATACAAACCAGTCTATTCCTACCTTTTTGCAATATTGATCAATAGTGGCATATTCGGAAATGCCAAACTCCGTTTTTCGCTTATAATCAATATAACTCATGCGGCCCCAGGGCGTATCGCGCATAATTTCCCATTGATCTTTCGGCACACAAATCTCCGGTGTGCGTTTTTGAAATTTAACGGCATCAGCTTTGGCAGCAACAGCCTCGTCTATTAGTTTTTTTGCGGTCTCGAGCGAACCATTATGATTAATGCCAATTTCGGCAATGATATATGATGGATAACCCTTACCAATTTTACGGCCGTTATGTAAGGTAATTACGCCATTTTTTGCAGGCGAGACGGTTGTATAATTGTCCTTTGCATCAATAATCATTTCGGCAACTTCCCTGAAACAACCTCCGCCGCCCTTAGCCTGGCAAACATAATCTGCCTGGTTTTTTATTTTTGGCAACGCGTCAGCAGGAGCAGCAGTTAGGCCAACCATTTGCATTATTTCAAGGTCGTTATAATCATCGCCTATATAAGCAATTTCATGGGCGTTTAATTGCAGGCGGCTTATAATTTCCTTTAATACCTGCGGTTTATCCTTAACAAATAGATGCAATTCTTCTATTTGCAACTTTTGCGCCCGGGCGATAACAGACGGCGATTTTTCGCCGGTAATTATGGCCGTTTCTATTCCGGCAAGTTTACGCAGTCGTTCTACGCCCATGCCATCGCGCAAATTGAATTTTTTAAGGTTTTCGCCATTATCGCCATAATAAACGCCGCCATCGGTTAAAACGCCGTCACAGTCGGTTATTAACAGCTTAATTTTAAGTGCTTTTTGTTGTAGGATGTCTTTCATAGGTGTTTAATTTAATAGGTAGTTAATTTAAATCGCTGTCCATCCTCCGTCTACCACCAAATTTGCCCCTGTCATATAGGTTGAAGCTTCGGAGGCCAAAAACAGCAGCGCTCCCTGGTAGTCGGATGATTTGGCCATACGGCCCAATAATGTTTTTGCTGAATAGTTTTGAATAAAAAAATCGTCCTGGTTGTTTTCAACTCCGCCCGGCGAAAGCGTATTGACCCTTACGCCTTTATTGCCCCAATACGCTGCCAAAAAACGGGTGAAATTGATAATGGCTCCCTTAGTAACCGGGTAGGCCGGCGATTTATAAAAAGCCTGTTCACCGTTACGGTTACGATAGATGGACTGATCGGGCCCAACTATACCATAAGTGGATGCAATATTGATAATGCTGCCGCTCCCCTGCTCTGCCATTTTAGCGCCAAATACTTGTGAGCACAAAAACACGCCGGTAATATTAACGTCCAGCGATTTTTGAAACGCATCAAGCGGATAATTCTCAAAAGCCGAAAGTTCGGCCGCCATTGCAGGATTCTCAAACATATCATTGATGGCGGCATTATTCACCAGTACATCCATGCTATCATAGTTCGCCAAAATTTCATCCAATGCGGTCTCCAACGAAGCCTTATTGGTCACATCAATGCCAATACCGTAATGCCCTGTTCCTAATTCCAGCGCAAATTGTTTTGCATTATTTGCGTCCATATCGGCAACTACCACATTTGCTCCTGCCATGGCCAGCGCCTCACAATGCTTTTTACCAATAAGCCCAAGTGCGCCTGTAACAATTGCCGTTTTGCCGTGTAACGAGAATAGTTCCATCATGCAGTGGCGGCAGTTTTTGGTTTAATATTATAATTGTTCACTTTTCTAAAAACAGCTTCCAGTACCTCGCCTTTTAAGTAACTTTTCACATCACCACTTTCGATGGCAGTTTTAACTAACGGGAGTACCTCGCGATAGGCAGAAAGAGTATATTCAATGTCTTCATCAGTGTGGCTAAAACACATATTATGAAAACCGGCCCATAGTATGCCGCGCTTGATCATTTCCTGCTGCATAAGCGCTTTCACTTCCAGCCCATTCCCTGCATCAGGGGTAAAGGTTACCATGGTGCGGCAGTTAAACCCTATGCAGTGGGTGTATTTATCCATGCCTGTTTCAATGGCAATTTTATTGTAGCCATCTTTTAGCAAAGCGCCTTTTTGATCAAGATATTTAGGAACGTCTTTATCAATTAATTCATTAATTGTAGCTATACAGGCAGCTAATGATAAAGCTTCGCCGCCAAAGGTGGTGTAACTAAATACTTGCGAATTAAAAAGCTCCATCACATCTGCGCGCCCTGTCAGCAATGCAATCGGCATACCGTTGGCGCAGGCTTTTGAAAATACGGCCAGGTCAGCTTTTACATTAAAATACTCCTGTGCCCCGCCTACGGCAATGCGGAAACCGGTCCACATTTCATCAAATATTAATAATGTACCGTTTTCGCGACATACTTCTGCCAGTTCTTGTAAGAAACCGGGTTTAGGCGCTTCGAAAATAAATGGTTCCAAAATCAGCGCGGCCACAGTTTCGTCTAAGGCCGCCTTTATCGATTCGATATCATTATACTCAAAAGTGTAGGTCATGTCCTGTACGGCAGCCGGAATACCCGCGTTGCGGCTGGTAATACCTATGTACCAATCGTGCCAGCCGTGATAGCCGCAGCAAAAAACCTTATCGCGCCCAGTAAATGCACGTGCTACTCTTATTGCTGCCGAGCAAACATCTGCACCTGTTTTTGAAATTTTTACAGCTTCGGCATTAGGGATAACTTCCTGTATCAATTCAGATAGTTCAACTTCCAAAGGGTGCATCAGCGAGAAAGTGATGCCATCTTCTAACTGTTGTTTAATGGCATTATCAACGGCCGGGTAGGCATATCCTAATGATATGGGGCCTATTGCCGAGTTAAAATCGATGTATTCATTTCCGTCCACGTCCCATACATGCGAACCTTTGCCTTTCACCAAATATTTTGGCGCAACGCCTTTTGTAAACTGGCCCGGCCCTTTCGCTAAGGTTTGGGTAACCGGTTTTTGCACTTTTAGCGCGCGGTTATATAATTTATCCGACTGGCTGATGTCGGGGTAGTTTTCGTTAAATGCTACTTTGTTGGGCATATCTATATTTTTTATTCTGCAAACTGTGATTTTAAAATATCGGGTTGAATATGGCTGGTTTGGTAACCAAGTATCCGTTCGGCTATTTGTTTCCCGGTAAAACCTTCGTGTTGTAAAACATCGGGTAACAAAGCAGGCCTAAACCACCTCTCCTTTAAAGCAAACGGAAGTACGTCAGCAGTTTGGCGGTATTTTAAAAGCGTTTCGGCAACTATAGTGTACAGGCCGCCGATTAAAAAATGATCTTCCAGCGTCACCATTAGGTTTGATTTGGCTGCATCAAGAATCGCCTGTTCATCGGCAGGCTTCAGGCTGCGCATATTGATAAGCCCTACAGACAGCCCTTCTTCTTTTAATATATCAACAGCTACCAGCGCCTGTTCAAAAAGCAGGCCGTAGGTTAAAATAGTTACGTCTTTACCAGTTGAAATTATCTCCGCTTTGCCGGGGATATAATCTTCATGCACATAACCTGTTTTGCGGGCATTGATACGCGTGTAAGCGGGTTCTTTGGACCGCCAGATAGTAGGCAGCATTTTAACCAAATCATCTTCATCTGCAGGGGCAAATACCGTCATATTAGGAATCCCACGCATTAGCGAAACGTCTTCAATGGCCTGGTGGGTTGGGCCGTTCCCGTCTGATAATAAGCCGGGTATAAAGCCGCTTAATTTAACCGGCAGGTTAGCTATGCCTACATCAGTGCGCACAAATTCAAACGCGCGCATGGTTAAAAAGGCCGTTAGCGCGTGTACTACGGGTATGCGGCCACGTAAAGCCAAGCCGGCTGCTGCGCCAATCATGGTTTGTTCGGTTATGCCGGTATCTATAAAACGTTTGCCTAAAATGGCAGGCAGGTTACGCACCAATGCCCGGTTTTCGGCAGTCATCACAATAAATTGTTCGTTGGCCAGCGCGGTTTCGGTCAATAATTCTTCGTAACTCATCTTAGCGTACAATTAAAGTTTCAGATGTTAATTCGGTGATAGCATGGCCATGCAATTCGAGCAGCAACTGGTCTATTTCTTCTGCCGAAAAATTACAGAACCAGCGGTCAGCGCGTTCCTGTATACTTGGCAGGCCCTTGCCTCTTATTGTATCGGCAATAACTACGTTAACTTTATCTTTTTGAAAAGGATAAGCATCAAATGCATCTTTTAAGGCTTCAAAATCATGCCCATCAATCCGTTTAACCGCAGCGCCAAATGCCTCAAATTTATCCTGTAATGGTTCAAGCGGTATTAATTCTTCGGTACGCACATTGGCCTGGAATTGATTGCGATCTACAACAAACACCAGGTTGTCCAGTTTATAGGCATTAGCTACCAGCATTGCTTCCCAGCAGGTGCCTTCGTTCAATTCGCCGTCGCCCAGTATACAAACTACCTTGTTGTTACCGCCGCGTATCTTAATATCCATGGCTACACCTATCGCAACAGAAGGCAAGTGGCCCAATGAACCTGAATGAAATTCGACACCGGGAATGTGCGTATTAGGATGCCAGTAAATATGGTCGGCAAGCGATAAATGATTATTTAACCGTTCTTTTTCCAACAAACCAAGTTCCACAAACGTGCCGTACAGCGCCGGTACATCATGCCCTTTGGAGAGGAATAAATAATCCCGGTCAGGGTCATCTAAATTATCGGCATTAACGTTAAGGAAATCAGTATACAAATAAACTATCAGGTCGACAGCCGATAGAGACGCACCAATAAAGCAGCCGCCATCAGTAGCCATCCTGATGATATGTTCACGAACATTTAAAGCAATTTTTTGCATATATAAATTAAAATACAGAATAAGTAGTTTGCATTTCGGGCTGTTTGGTTTGCCCGGCATTAATTGTTTTTAATTGGTCCAGGTGATGGCGATACCAGTTTACACCTGCATAACCCGAGTTGATCTCCATAATGTCAGGCCGTTCTGTTAACAGGTTTAAGATATCATCGCACGAAAAATTATTTTTTTGTGGATAAAGCTGTTCAAAAACTGCCTTAATAAAATGATAATCTTCCAGGTAGTCGATCGTGAAACGGTGCGACATGGAATAATCGTTCCCGGTTTCCCAAACTACATTACCGATGCGAAACTTATCGGGGTTTTCCCATATATAAGGCGTGGTATGTTCTTTCTCCAGATCGCGGGTAGCTTTTTTATAGGTTTCTGTAAGGCAATCCATGGTCATTATTTCCACATCGTTGCCATCGGGCCAGGTTGCCGGGTGTAGATTGCTCACATAATCAAATTTATTTGCCGACCTGAAAAAATAATCCAAAACACGGTCAATGGCGCGTGGATCAATCAATGGGCAGTCTGAAGGAATTTTAACCACAAAAGCTGCATCAAGCAGTTTTGCAGCATAGTAATGTCTTTTTAATAAATTATGCTCACTGCCGCGAAACCATTCCACTTCCAACGCTTCGGCTTCCTGCACAATAAGGTCGTCTTCTTCATTTTCGGAAGTAGCAATAATAAGCGACACAGGGCGACTCACCATTTGTAATCGTTCAACCATTCTTGCCAGCAGGCTTTTCCCTAATATTGGCAATATAACTTTACCCGGCAAACGCGTTGATGCCATGCGGGCCTGGATCACGATCACTATCTTATCTTCCATATATTAATCAATTAATAGTTCCTCTACTAATTCCGGTTGCATTTGTTGTTGCTGTATGATGGCCGCCGGGTTAAATTTCCCATCAGTTTCATTATGCATTATGTAGCGCCTGCATAGGGCCGCAATATTTTGTGCCGAAATGCCACCGTTTTGCACCGGGGTTAGCTTAACCAATTCGTCTACATTAAACCACGAGTGCACTTTTTTGCCTAAAGCAATACCTGTAAAAACAACTGTTGAATATTGGGTAATCAGCTCTGTACAATTAGCGATCATGTGATTTGTATTACCCGACCTAAAGATCATTGACCCTTTTGGAGCATGTTTGCGGATCTCATTTTCGGCGCGGTCAAATTTTTCGTTTGGATGAAGTTTAAACAGCAGGGGGCGACCTGCCGCAATTTTTACTGCTTGCTTAATAAAAGCCGGGCGATTTTCGAATCGGAATGTCTCACGCATATCCGTAGTGGCAACCATTACATAATCACGAAACGGAAAGTCGTTTTTCAAAAACTGCTTTACATTATCATAGTTAGGTATGCCGGTAACTACAAGCTTACCGGCATTTGTGCCCATTTTTTCAAAATGTTGCTTATAACCATCGGATGCTACACAATAGAGATCACAAATATTGGTAGAGCCGTTTAACGAGGTATTTGCACATAACGCCGGAGGTAATTTTAAAGCTTTTACCAGTTTACTTATTACCGTCATGCGGTCTACCATCCCCTCTTGTATCCAAATCGTTTTTTCACGGCGCATACGGGGCGGTATAAGTAAATCTGAACAATACACCACCAGATCATATTTATTGATCTTTGCACCATAATCCATTTGCAGATTATGCTTGTGCATATATTTTTCTGAATTTGCTCTAAACTGCCCCGCCAATGCGGTACCGTTGGCCAGTGTAGTGTATTTTATAATAACGTTGTTAATGCGGCTATCAGTAAAAACCTGGCTAAACCAGCAATCCAGTTCGGGTAGTTGTTGTGCTACCTGGTGCATTTGCGAAGTTTGATGCATAGAGCCGGTAATAAATAAAACTCTCTTCATTCACAGATAGTTAAACAAGCCTTAATTAAATTTAATTTAATGTTAAATTTAGGGGTGTTACTTTTAGCTAATGGAAAATTTAGGTTATGAAATTGTTAAGCGTTAAATAATGACATAAGCCTGAATTTCAAGTACCCGGCTGGGCAACTTCCGCTATAGAGATCGGATGGCAAATACGATAAACTGATAATTTTCTATTTTCTCCTCATCAATTAACAAACTACTCTCAGAAAATAAAAAATTCTCATAAAATTCCCAAACCGCTTCTCATAACGCAAGGCCTTTTCGGATGTTTATTTTTTAAAGTTAGGGTAACAATATTGTAAATCAAAAAAAAAGCTAAAGAATAAATAACCGCTTGTACAAATTAAGTTAAAGTAGCGGGGCAGAGCCCGAGACGGAGCACAATAGAACAACTCTTACCTATTTTAATATTTTAGATATGTTAAAAAAGGATAAAATTTATAAAAAGGAGGTGTTCAATTTTTATTTATCCGGCTGTCGATCTGGTGAAATTTTTAAGAGCCGCGTAATAAGTAACTGCCATTTATTTAGCTTTTTATCAAATTCAATAACCTGCAGCTCGCTAAGCGGTATAGTAATATTGATGTGGGCACCTTTGTTATTTTCAATCGAAAGGTTACCATTTAATTTTTCAACTCTCGACCTGATATTTCCAAGCCCCATACCGTTTGGCCGGGCATTATTTGGATTTATCCCTATGCCGTTATCATTAACGGAGATGTACAGCGTTTGCTCGTCTGTGAACATTTTTAATTCTATCGTGGTTGCTGTTGAGTGCTTAATGGCGTTATGCACCAATTCTTTGACTAATAGATAGATATTTCTGCGGCTCAGCACTGTGATTTTCAAATCAATAATATCATCAGGTAGCTCTGAAACGAACTCTATATCAGAATGTTCAAATAGTTTATTAATCTGGTAATAAGTGTAAAAAAGTAAATTTTCCAGGTTATCATTACCTACGGTGGTGCTCCAGATAACCTCCCGTATTTTCACAGACAGGTCGCTTACCATGTTTTTAATCTCGCCTATCTCGGGGCCGGCGTTTTCGTTTTTGCTGGCGGCATCGGCTAACGACTGAATAGCAAATACTCCTGACCCGATATCGTCATGCATTTCGGCGCTTATTCTTTGTCTTTCGGCTAATATCAATTGCTGTTGGGTATCAAATGCTTTTTTTAATGATAATCTTTTAAGCAGCATCGTTACGTAACCGTACAAAACGAAAAGCAGGAACAGAAACCCTACAATTATTTTAAAGCCAATTCCACCCCACCAGGGTTCTGCTATTTTAAAATCATATTTTATCATGGTGTCTGCCATCCCCAGGCCGGGGTCAATAGCAATGGCTTTAAAAGTATAGGTTCCGGGCATTAATGATGAGAAGCGGATGGTCCGCTCACCGGGTTCGGTTGTTAGCCAGGTAGTATCGGCTTTTGTCGCCAGGCAATATTTTATGTAAATGTCTTTCGCCCTCAAATAAGCCGGTATACCAATGCCAAATAATACATTGTTTTCTGCGTACGACAATTGGGGGCTACTATTTCCCGTTACTATTTCATTGTTTACCTTAATATATAACAGGTAGTTCTTCAGCCTCTTATCAACCGAATTTTTTACCAGGGCGAAATTATACAACCCCGATGAGGTAGCTAAAAAGATCATTTGGCCCGTTCCATCCAAATCAAACACCTGCGAGACGTTACGGTCGGGAAATTCGTAATTGTCAACTAACGCCATTTTTTTTGTGTTAAATATCTGTAACGGCCCTGACCCCACTATCCATAAATTTTCACCGATAGGTTTGATCTTGAATATCGACTTTGAAAATAGGCCGTTCTGAACAGAGATATGTTTGATACCATTTTTTTCGACTATCAACATGCCGTTACTGATGGTACCGATGTAGAGCCGGTGATCAACATAGGCTAACGAGGCGGCGTAAACTTGTTCGTTATTGAACAAAAATGGTTTCATACCGTTTTTGTCAATTTTGAATAAGTTGTTTTTAAAGGTTACAAACAATGCTGCCTGATCCGGGAAATAGGAAATTGCGCGACTCCGTACCTTCAGATAAAAATAATTGTCGACCTGGTCGTATTTAAACACATGGCCAAATGCATCCATAATCTGTCGGTTTAACTGGTCAGATCTTTCATGCGGCATCACAAACAGGCCGCTTGTTGATGCTATATAAGTGGCTTTATCATCAAAACATAGCTGCTTTACTGTTTTAATGTTAACCAACTCTGTAACTTTTTTGGTAGGTATATTAACCTTATAGGTGGAGAAACACGCTACAATGTAATTGTCCTGATCAATGGCATTGATCTTATATATAGCATCCGGGTTAGGCGGTACTCTGATCTTAAAAATTGTATTTTTTGAAACCGGATCATAAAGTACCAAAAAGCCCTTTTGAGTGCCAAGCAATAACTTGTCTTTATAACTTGCAGTACTTACTACCAGGTCGTCATTATCTAAACCAGGTATGATGGTTTTATCAGTTATATCTTTTTTGGGTTGTATCAACAACCCATGGTACAAACTGCTAAACCATTTATTGCCTTCAAGATCAGCTACTATATCGGTTAAGTTATAGCCTTTTATTTGTTCTCTATTTTTTAAAGAATAGCTGCAATCGTTAGTGTTTACCCATTGGTTACCCGATGTTATAGAAAGTGTGTTTATAAAACTGTTAAACTTTATTTGTTGGCATTGTTTTACCGTGTCATTTTGCACCAGCAACTTTCTAACTACACCCGAAGGATTAGACATCATATACACCGTATCATTATAGGTGTTATTGGCCAATATATAAGAATTGCCTTTAATTTCTTCGTCCCCGGCGTGATTTATCTTTTTTAGGCCGGTTGTCTCTTTATAGGAATACCAGCTTTGCTCACCGTGAATCAATACCTGGTCCTTTAATAACGCAAGGCTTGTTGCATAGGTGCTAAGGCTGATATATTTTCCGGTTAAGGTTTTGGTATCAAGCACAAAAAGGCCCTTGTCTGATGTTGCCAAAAGTTGGTCGTGAAACAAGACCATTTTGGGGAAATTGCTCTCGTTTTTATAGTTATAGCTTTCTGCAAGCGTTACCGTTTCATGATCTATATAAAAGATCTGCCCGGTGAAATTAGTGAACCATATACGGCCGTAGTTGTCTTCCAGTAAATTGGTACACCCTAAAGAAATTTGATGCGGACTGCTAAAATGAACGCAATTAATACCATCGTACCGGGCTACACCCAAATCGCTGGCTATCCATAAAAAGCCATGCTTATCTACGTGCAGGTTATATAACTCTTTTGTCGGAAATTCAAATGCAGGTTTTATTTGGCTGTCCTGGGCTTTTAAACCGGCGCAAATAAAAAGTAAAAAAAGAATTAAATTAATCTTGTACAAAAACGATTTGTGCATGAGTTAGGTAAATTGACCGTAAATATATCTATTTTATTTTAATATAAAATAAAGTTATGGTTACGATTAGTTGTCACCTTTCTCACAAAACAATCTTTCAAGACATAATTCCACTTGCAGAATCAATTTTTGTTGGTTGATATTAAGGTATCTGCTTTATCAGCCATTGGGCAACATCATCAGCCGCTTTTTTATTTTCATAACCTGCGGGTAATCTGCCATTCACATATTCATTATATAACCAGGGATCGCCAACTGCAAAAACTGTGCCTTTGCCATATTTTTCTATAGCAATTATAACGGCCCCATTATTGTTTTTCAAACCAACGCGCGCCGGTCCTGTGATACCTATTGAGCACACGTCCTTCATAAAAATCTTATTCGCAGTCTTAAATATCGAATTGTTAACCGTCATTACTCCACCATCCTGGAAATGATTGTCATCAATTACATGATTTTGAAGATCATCATTAAAGTGCATCCCAAATTTAACGGCAAGATTATTAAAATGCGGTAATTCTACGTTTGCGCTGTCATTTGCAAACATAACGAGTACGCCGCCCGCCTTAACCCATTTTTCAATTTCATTAATGTCCTTCTCTTCTATATAATTGGGATTCGGACTTTCCTTTTTTGTATCAGGATCAACAATAATATAAATGTCTGTGCCTTTTAAATTAGCAGCAGTGGGAGCGCTATCCAATGACTTTAGCGTAGCCCCGTGGCTTTTAAATATATCGCCAAAAATAGAAAAACCAGTGTTCTCCTTATCCTCCCACATATAATGAAACCGTTCCTGTTGCCCCGATTTGCCTTTATGCACTTCATGATTAAAATAATAATCGAGCATAACGGTTTGCGCTTTCGCGGTAAAAAATACGCTTGTTAAAATGATTGAAACAGTTATCAAAATTAGGTTCTTCATAATTGTGTTGGCGGATTTAATTTCGAAATATGCCGCGTATATAAATATATAAAAGACACACTGCCTGCACAAACATCTGCCTGCTATTATTTGCGAAATCGTTTGCGCAAATAACTGTTTAAATGGAAGGATATGGCATAAAAACAATTTTCATAATGGTTATATTGCATTACCAATTAAGTATTTCTTCTACAGAAATTTTACCAAATTATGCACACTATGAAAAATGTATTATTCTTTTTTACTGCTTTTATCCTGCTTACTTCAACCGCCTTTGCACAAAAAAAATTAACCCGCGATGAGCGCATGAAATGGTGGCGCGAGGCCCGGTTTGGCCTGTTTATCCATTGGGGCGATTATGCGCAATGGGCGGGAATATATAACGGTGTACAGGTTGCTCATGGTGGCGAATGGATAATGAACCGTGGCAAAATACCTGTAGCAACCTACCAGGCAGCAGCCAAAACCTTTAACCCGGTAAAATATGATGCCGATGCCTGGGTGCGTATGGCAAAGGATGCCGGGATGAAATATATTGTGATAACCGCCAAACATCATGATGGCTTTGCCATGTTTAAATCAAACGCCAGCAAGTGGAACATTGCCGATGCTACGCCCTATGGTAAGGATGTATTAAAGCCATTGGCAGAAGCCTGCAAAAAATACGGAATTAAATTAGGGTTTTATTATTCGCAGGCACAAGATTGGAACAACCCCGGCGGGGCAGTGTCGCGCAAAGTGGCTACAGATGGCTGGGCCAATCCCGACTCAGCAAGGATAGACGCTTATACTAAAGAACATGACGGGCATTGGGACCCTTACCAAACTACCGCAACAATGAGCGAATATATCGACCGCGTTTCCGTTCCGCAGGTTAAAGAGTTGCTAACTAATTATGGCGATGTAGCTGTGCTATGGTGGGATACCCCTACGGGCATGAAAGATGAATTTGCAGAAAAACTAAACGCCGTACTTGCCCTGCAACCCAATATCATTACCAACGACCGGTTAAAGCGACCCAACTTCCCCGGCGATTATGAAACTCCCGAGCAAAAAATACCTAATCTAAGCGAATTAGATGGCAAGGATTGGGAAACCTGCATGACGATGAATGGCACCTGGGGATATAAAAGCTATGACAATAAATGGAAAACGCCGGTAACTCTTATCCATAATTTGGTTGATATTGCATCTAAGGGTGGAAATTATTTATTAAATGTAGGCCCCGATGCACTGGGGCAATTCCCACAGGGAAGTATTGATGACCTGAAGGCGATAGGCTCCTGGATGAAAGTAAACAACGAAGCTATTTATGCCACTACGGCAAGTCCGTTGGCCGCATTAGCCTGGGGCCGCTGTACTAAAAAGGTGGAGGGAGATAAAACAACACTTTATCTATCGGTATTTAATTGGCCCGCCAATGGTAAATTATTGGTGCCGGGATTAAAAAACACCCTGCTTTCGGCAAAACTATTGGCTGATGGCACAGCATTAAAATCGCAGGCCGACAAAGACGGGCTGGAAATTGATCTTCCGGCTACAGCGCCTGACAAGATTGCATCGGTGATCAAAATAGAGGTAAAAGGCGCAGTAACCGGAGGCCAACAATAGCGGTAAGATCAAATCAGTATCGATAGATTAACTTTAATGAGAACCTATGAATTATAAAAGTTTGTTCAAACTGGCATACTTAATCATCACGCTGTTTTTAGTGGCGGCAACGGTAGTTAAAGCACAGGATACCATACCCAATAATAAAGCTTTTATATTAACCCCAAAAGCCGGTCCGCAACCGCATATAAATGGCCCCAAAGTATTTGGCGTAAGGCCGGGGCATCCAATTGCGTTTACCATACCGGCAACGGGTACCCGCCCGTTAAAATTTTCTGCCGATAATTTACTGCCAGGAGTTAAACTGAATGCATCGAACGGGCAATTATCCGGCTCGGTGAGCAAAGCCGGGACCTATAACCTTATATTGTATGCCAAAAACTCAGCCGGAACTGATAAGCGCAATTTCAAACTGGTTGTGGGCGAAGAAATTGCGCTTACACCACCTATGGGCTGGAATAGCTGGAACGTTTATGCGGCAAAGGTTACCCAGGATTTGCTGCTGGCAAATGCCAGGGCAATGGTAAGCTCGGGCTTAATTGATCACGGCTGGAGCTACATGAACATTGACGATGTATGGCAGGGCACCCGCGGAGGGCCGTTTCATGCCATACAACCCAACCCTGCAACATTCCCGGATATGCAGCAGGCAAGCGATGAAATTCATAGAATGGGTTTAAGGATAGGAATTTACTCCACGCCGTGGGTGGAGTCTTATGGGCACCATATCGGCGGTTCAGCAAATAACCCGGAAGGCACTTTTGAAAAGACCACCGAAAACATTGCACGGAACAAAAAATTATTGCCCTATGCAATTGGCAGTTACCAGTTTGTGGAGAACGATGTAAAACAGTGGGCCGAGTGGAATATTGACTACCTGAAATACGACTGGAACCCGGTGGAAGTGCCCGAAACCAAAAAAATGTTTGACGCTTTACGCAATAGCGGCAGGGATATTGTATACAGCCTTTCAAACAGTATTCCTTTTACCGGCATCGGCGAACTTTCAACGATATCAAATGCATGGCGCACCGGAGGCGATATCAGGGATAACTGGAAAAGTTTAAAAAGCAGGATCTTTACACAGGATAAATGGGCGCCGTATGCTAAACCCGGGCATTGGAACGACCCCGATATGATGGTGGTGGGATATGTGGGCTGGGGAAAAGGACCAAATCCAACCAACCTTACACCCGACGAGCAATACACACACATGAGCGCATGGTGCTTAATGTCGGTACCCCTGCTGTTGGGTTGTGATTTGACGAAGCTTGACGATTTTACTTTGAGTTTGCTAACCAATGATGAAGTAATTGCCATCAACCAGGACCCATTGGGTAAACAGGCCGTTGTTGTTTCCACGCAGGGTGACAACGGTGTAATGTCCAAAAACATGGAGGACGGTTCGATTGCTGCCGGCTTGTTTAATTTGGGCGATAACGGAAAACAAACAGTTATTTTAAACTGGACCGATTTGAAGATCAGCGGTAAATATATTGTGCGCGACCTTTGGCGACAAAAAGACCTCGGTACATTCGATGGTGTGTTTAAAGCAGATGTTAACCAGCACGGTGTAGTGCTGGTAAGCTTGAGAAGAGCGCTTTAGGACAATATATGCCAGATTAAGAGTCAAGAAGCAGCTAATTCTCATTATGCTTAACGGGCGTTTTGGTATCTGTTATTGTATTATCAGCCAGGGTGTTGTTAAAAGGCGCAACATCCTGCATAGTGCGCGACGGGTATCTTTTGGTATCAAATTTCCCTTCCCAGTTGGCATTTTTGCTATCGCCAATTAAAATACCGGTAGTGGAGTTGGATATACGATTATTTTTAATGATACAATCACTTGCGGCTATATAAAAACCCGTTTCGGTTTTACCCTTTGCCATGCCATACATCAGCCTGATCGCTATGGGTAGGCCCGATAACGTGTTGTTGGTAATGGTATGATGTGTGCCGTTAACCCGGATACCGCCGATACCGCCTTTAAAAGTGTTGCTATCTATCAGACAATCGTGGCCGCCGCGCATCACCAATTCGCCATGACAATCTTCAAAATAATTGTTAATATAACTATTGCCAGAGCTTTTATTGCTGATAACTTCCGGCTCGCCATTGCAATGAATAAAGCGGTTATCACGCACAGTGGTATAGGCAATTTGATTACCTAACAGTATCGGGTCCTGCCCTATTTGCACACACTCGCCGCCGTTATAAACCGGCCATTTCACGCTATCTTTTTGACTGAAAAGATTATGATCGATAAGGGTGTATTGTGGCACTTGTTCCGCAGTTATTTTTACCTGCAATTCCTGGTTATCAACATTTTCGGTAAAGGTGCAATGATCTACCCGGTTACGCTCAGCTTTATCTGATACGACAACGATTGGCATAAACTGGGACTTCGCGGTATTTTTGGTAAATACACAATCACTTATCCGGCAATATTTGGTACTTTTTAGTTCAATCAGAATTCCATTGTTGCCGTTGGTTTTAAACACGTTGCAACCTGTAAAAGTTAAACCGGATATTTCGGTGTAGCTACCTGTCAGTTGGAAGATATATTTATTCACGTCGCCCGAAAAAAATACTTTGCCTGCTGTTTCGGCGCGGATGATAATGGGTTTGCCCGCGACCCCATTGGTATTAACTACCGCCTGCCAATTGGTGTAATTGCCGTTGGCAATTACTATTTCATCACCCGCGTTTACCATGTCAACCGCCTTTTTGAAGTCCTGCAGATTAGCAACTTTATAGGTTTTGCCAGTAGCGCCTATAAACGTTGAAAGCAAAAGACTCACTACCACTATTAGTTTTTTCATAAAAGTAACTGCTTAGTTTTTCACCATTTTTTGCTTCTCAGCAAGGCTTCCAAATAATAATAATCCGCATAGTTTATTGGCACGTCAATTTCGCTTTTGCCGGGTTTGTTGCCGGTGCTGTGCAATAAAATAAAATCGCCGTTACTGTTTAGCGGATTTTTATAGGTTCGGCTGATATTGGCCAGTATGGTATTTGCCTTTTCTTTGTAATCATTACCCGTACTGTAAGTTGCCAGTTCATATAAGGCCGAAGCCATAATAGATGCGGCAGATACATCGCGCGGTACATTTGGGATTGCCGGATCATCGTAATCCCAATAAGGAATCAAATCCTTTGGCAGATTTGGATTACTGAAAATAAACTTAGCTATGTTTTGCGCCTGTATCAAATATTTTTTGTCTTTAGTTTCGCGGTAGCACATGGTGTAACCATATAACCCCCATGCCTGCCCCCTTGCCCATGCCGATGCATCGCTATAACCCTGGGCGGTATTTTTTTGGATTACTGCGCCGGTTTCAGGGTCATAATCAACCACATGATAAGAGCTATAATTTGGACGGAAATGATTTAATATGGTATGATTGGCATGTGATACCGCAATTTTATAATAGGACGAATCGCCGGTTAATTTGGTAGCCTCAAAAAGCAGTTCAAGGTTCATCATATTATCAATAATTACCGGGTATTTCCATTTGTCCTGGTTATGATCCCATGAACGGATAACGCCCGCTTTAGCGTTGAAACGTGTGCTTAATGACTTTGCGGCCTGTATAATAACCTTTTTATAGTTCTCATCTTTTGTTAACCTGTAACCGTTACCAAAGCTGCAATAGATCATAAAACCTAAGTCGTGCGTACCTTTATTGTATTGTTCTTTTTCAATTTTGGCAGTAAATATTTCTGCCTGTTTCTTCCACTTATCATCTTTGGTATAATCATACAAAAACCATAGAATGCCCGAAAAGAAACCACTTGTCCAGTCTTTTGAGTTTACCAGCTTTAGTTTACCGCCTTCAAATGTACGCGGCGATACCAATCCCTTACTTGTATCGGCAGTTTTGAGTGCCTCCAGCATATAATTGGTTTGCTGTTCGGCATATTTAAACTCTTTTGCCACATCAACCTTTTGGGCAAATACAACTGTGTTTAACGCCAACAAAGCAGCAGTTACAACCAGTTTAATTTCATAATTCTTTATAACCAACATCCTGTTTAAGTTTAATTTACTGCAAAAGGTTTGCGTACTTTATTTAATACCGCGTCCCAATCGTTATTGTGCGAATGTGTTGCAGCTATTGCCGTTTGCGCCGCCGCCATATATTTGTCGCTAAAGTACGCAGCTTGTTCCAGAACGTGTATACCCGATTCTGGTTTAAATAATGCACCGGCCTGATATTCTTTTTCCCCGTTTTTTGCGCGTGCCTTATCAAAAGCAACGTGGCTGTTTAAAAACTCGCCGTGCGTTTTCTCGCCGGTAACAAATGGCACTAAAAAATCAACCGACTTTTTTATCGAAGAGCCTTTCTCCGATTCATAATTAAAATAATCCTTTCCTGTTGCCCTGTATATTACGGTTGCGGCAGTAATTAATGGTTCAAGTGTGTAAATATGATAATGCAAGGCATCGCGCTCTGTAAAATCATAACCGTTGCCATCGGGATATAGATTTATACCTATTTGTTTGGTTAACTCGTTCTGTACAGTTTTTCCCAATTTATCGTTGTGCAGTGTATAGGCAATCATAGCCATTACTTTTATACGGTGCGAGTTCCAGTTGTTTATTGCCGTGCCCTTGCCCGGTGCCATATATTTACTGTTCAGTTCACCGTTGGCTACTTCCTGCAACCAGTTGTCAACGGCTTTTTTTTACATCGGCTGTAACTTCATCGCGCACAATATCATACCCGGCTATCAGCTCTTCCAGCCGCGTTTCATCTATCGGGTCGCCGGTTGATTCATTTATCCGAGCCCACGCCTGCAAATATTCAGACGTTTTAGTCAAATAGGTCTTGTTGCCATATAGTTTATATACCAATGCCATTGCATATATCTTCCGGGCGTCCTCAACAGCTTTTATTGTTTTTATTTTATCGGGATCACCGGCCAGTTTACCTTCGGTTGTTATTTTTTCTATGGGATCCGGTTGTTCGGTTAATGCTTTTTCGGCCATTGTCTTAAATGGAGTAAAAGCAGCTTCAGCGCTTGCGTTGTTGGCAATCAGATCTTTCAGCTTTGCAAATTCATCATTCGATAAGCTTGCGAATTGAGCGTTTGCAGTTACATATCCTGCAACCAAAAAGCACACCAGTAAAATTCGTTTTTTCATTGTAGTAAATATTGTATTATAAATATAATAATTAATTAACCAGGTCGGTAAGTTCAAAACTTCCTTCCTGCGAAATATGGTCTGACGAGTTACCTATCATTACTTTAAAATCGCCCGGCTCGGCTACCCATTCCAGCTTTTGGTTGTAAAAGGATAGCTTCTCTTTGTCGATAGTAAATGTCAGTTCTTTTGTCTCTCCGGGTTTTAAAAAACACTTTCTGAAAGTCTTTTAATTCTTTAACAGGCCTTGTTACGCTTGCAACCAGGTCATGTATATAAAGCTGCACCACTTCGGCACCTGCATATTTACCCGTATTTTTTAAATTACAGGTAACTTGTATCTGACCATTTTGGCCCATAATTGTTTTGTTTAATTTCAGATCAGTTATAGCGAATGATGTATAGCTTAAACCATAGCCAAATGCAAACTGCGGGCTGTTCGGCAAATCAATATAGGCGGATTTATAAACCAAGTCCTTTTTATCGCGCACGGGGCGGCCTGTATTTTTTGCGGCATAAAATACAGGTATCTGTCCTTCTGCCCTCGGAAACGAGATGGGCAATTTCGCCGATGGGTTATAATCGCCAAACAGCACATCGGCCATGGCATTACCGGCCTCGCTGCCCAACCACCAGGTATATAAAATAGCGTTTGCATGGCCCGCAGTCCACGAAAATATTAACGGGCGGCCCGCCATCACCATCACCACTACAGGTTTGCCGGTAGCTTTTAATGCTTTGATCAAACTTTCCTGTACGCCGGGTAAATGCAGGCTGGCGCGGCTTTTGGCCTCACCACTCATAACGCCGGCTTCACCCACCGCAAGGATCACTACATCGGCATTATTGGCCGCTCTTATTGCATCTGCAAAACCCTTTTTTGACGTATCACTTATTCCGCAACCCTGGGCATAGGTTAGTTTTTCGTTTGACCCGAGTTTATTTTGAAGGCCCTCATACAACGAAACCGGGTGATCATTGTCCCATTGCACACTCCACGCACCTTTCATATCCACATTTGATTTGGCAAGCGGACCAATAACCGCGATGGTTTTAATGTTTTTTGATAAGGGTAAGAGGTGATCCTGATTTTTTAACAGAACAATACTTTTTTCAGCTACGCTACGCGCGACGACTTTATTTTCAGGATCGCCCAATACTTTTTTCTCCCGCTCTGCATCACTAAAACGATAAGGGTCATCAAACAAACCCAGTTCAAATTTCTTGCGTAAAACGCGCTTTACGGCATCATTTACCAGGTCGATAGATATTTTTTTATCCTCGACCAGCTTTTTCAAATTATCTATATAAACGTGTCCCTCCAAATCCATATCCGAGCCGGCGGTAATGGCTAATTTAGCCGCGTCTGCATTGTCTTTTGCATAGCCATGAGGCACCATTTCTTTTATCGATCCCCAATCACTTACTATAAAGCCCGTAAAACCCCATTTATCCTTTAAAATATCGCGTTGTAAATATTTATTGCCGGTAGCCGGGATGCCGTTAAACTCGTTAAACGAGTTCATAAACGTGGCGGCACCTGCATCAAGTGCTGCTTTAAATGGCGGCAGGTAAACTTCCCACAAGGTATGTTCGCTCATATCCACCGTATTATAGTCGCGCCCCGCTATTGCCGCCCCATAAGCAGCAAAATGCTTTACACAAGCCATTATCGCGTCTGTATTACCCAGGCCATTGCCCTGGAACCCTTTTACCCGCGCACGGGCGATTAACGAACCCAAGTAAGGATCTTCGCCGGCACCTTCCATAACACGTCCCCAACGTGGGTCGCGGGAGATATCAACCATAGGTGCAAATGTCCAGTGTATGCCCGATGCCGCAGCTTCGGTAGCCGCTGTGCGGGCTGATAGTTCAATTGCATCCATATCCCAGCTTGCGGCCTCGGCCAACGGTATTGGGAAAGTGGTGCGATATCCGTGTATAACGTCCTGTCCAAATAATAATGGAATTTTAAGCCGGGATTGCATGGCTATGCCCTGCACCATACGGGTATCTGCCACGCCGCGTACATTTAACATAGCGCCCACTTTGCCTGCTTTAATATCGTCATATTTTGTGCTGTTGGGCGTTACAGGGCCAGTAGCCGTACGGTCGCCGGTGTATTGGTTAAGCTGCCCGACTTTTTCATCGAGGGTCATTTTCGCCATCAACGCGTCTATCTTTTTTTCTATGACGGCAGGAGATACAGTGTGCTGTGCAAAAACATTATAGCTGATACTTATTAAAAACAGGGTTAGAATCTTTTTTGTTAACATATAATAATGGCAATGCCTGTTTAATCAGCTTAAAAAAAGTTGAAATGGTAAATCACAGAATTTTACTGTTTAATATTTTGTTAGATAGAATTTAGCTTCATAAAACGTGTTGCTACAGCCGATATGGCCGTAACAACACGTAATTAAAACTATTGCGGTATAATTGGGGTAAGAACGCTGGTACCCGAGTTTATTACCTGTACTATTCCGTTTGTGGCTTCCAGATCGCTCGTTGTTATGTTGATAGCGCCGTTCAAAACAATGGGATAATCCAATTGGGATGTTACTGTATTGGCGTTAGAAACATGGACATTCATTATTGAATTTGGATTAGGCACATAAGCAGTCACAGTAGAGGGTACCGGGAACTTAAACCCGACCGGGTTTGTTGTATAAACCCCGCCAGGCGCTATTGTATTGTACGGATAATCAATCAGGGATAACCCGTAGTGTGAGAATTGCCCCTGCACAATAAGGTATGACAGGTAATTCTTCACATCGGCCTTTGAATAGCTTGCCCAGCTTTTACCTGCGGTAGTGCCATTAAGAATTACAGCCCATAAACCTGTTTTTGACGTGGTAATTTCACTGTTTGACAATAATATGAATGTACGGTTTGGCTTAATATACTCGTTGGTATCGATACCCGAGTATATAATAGCATCATAAAACCGGCGGAATATGGTATCTGTCGCGCTTCCGTAAGCTCGTTTTTTTATGTATCCCCATGCAGTTGTGTATAAATGCGCGTCAAGCGTATCAACATTTGTTGGCCTGTTAAAATCCTTCTGCAACTTGAGGCAGCTTGAAAACATAGTGAAAAACCCCAGGAGTGCCACTATGATTGTTATCGATATAAAATTTATCTTTTTCATAATTAATATCCGGGGTTTTGTTTTAATAATGTGTTAGCATTTAATGCGCTTTGGCTTACCGGCCACAAATACCTGTTTGGCGCGTCAATAAAACCTGTAGTAGCGGGTGTAGTTATCCCGGTTATCGGATCGGTAACCCCGTTACGCACATTTAAAATCGGATCCATAATCGTATGTACACGGTTGGTACGTATCAGTTGGAACCAGCGCTTGCCCTCGCCCAGCAATTCATACTGATCTTCCTGCAATATAGCATCTATCATGGCGCTGCTTGTTGGCACCTGCGCTGCAGTATAGGCGGCGTAACCGGCCCTTACGTGTATCAGGTTAAGGTATTTTAATGCTGTTGCCAAATCGTTTGTTTGCGCGCTTGCTTCGGCATATTCTAAAGTCACATCGCTCATACGGTACATTGGCAAATAAACATTAAAGTTAAGGTTGCCTGCAACCGGGGTTATACCTGTAGCATTAGGAATTAAGTTGTAATATTTGTACAGTAAGTTAATGTGATTTAAAGTTGCCAAAGTATCGATAGACAGGGCCACCCGCTTATCTACTTTATATTGTTTTTTCCATGTAGCCTGGAAATTTGGATCTAACTGCACATAGTTGTTGCTTAACCCAACAAATACGGGTATACAGGCACAGCCATTTACTGTATAATCCCAATAAATACTCCAGATCGGTTCGGCAGATTGTGTAGGGTTTATAAACAGGTTCTTCCAATTCGCCATTGTTTCCAATGTTGGCGTTCCTGCTGTCCCGTAAACAGTGCCTGTTGGGCCTTTGGCTATAAAAAGCTTATTGTACCAGGTAATGGCATTTGCATAATCGGTAGCGCCACCGCCGCCGGTCATTGTAGCTCTCCACATATATACGTCAGCCAGTATAGCGCAAATAGCGCCTTCACCAACATACCATACAGTGGGTGTCTGGTTCTTTTGTATCAAGCTGTAGGCCTTTGTCAGATCCGGTATAATTAAAGAGTCTACCAGGCTGAGCGCTTTAGTGCGTGCTTTACTGCCTGATTGTGTAATGTCAAGGTAAGCTGTGGTCCATTCCGGGGCATCGCCCCAAACCCTTACAACGTAAAAATAACTCTCTGCACGCATGGCATAAGCCTGCGCTAATGCGTTGTTTAAAATTGTTGGTGTAACGTTAGGGTCGGTTGCCGGTACTTGCGGGTAGTATTGAATTGCCAAATTAGTACGGCTGATCACCTTGTATAAACCTGCCCAGTCGGCAGCCGTATTGGTAAACTCTAAAGTATTGTGGGCCATTTCTACTACGCTGTTTGTTGCGTAGGTAGATTCTTTAAAAGCGTCTCCGCGTACATCGCCCCAATAGTGATACCTGCCGCCATATCCCTCGTCACTGGCACTGCCCGAACCTGTAGTTTCTTCCTGGAAGGCCGAATAAATACCGGCTAAGCTGGCGGTAATATCATTTTGCGTTTTAAAATAATTATCAATCGTTACACCACTTGACGGGCTAAGCGATATCGATTTTTTACAACTGCCAATGCCTATAGCTATTATAAACAATATGACAATAATTAAAATTCTTTTCGTTTTCATATTCTTAATTTAATATTAATTAAAATCCAATATTTATACCCAAACCGGCTTCACGGCGACGCGGATATTTCCCTGTATCATTGCCCGGTTGAAGTGGATTGGTTGTTGTAAACTCCGGATCGTACCAACTGTAGTTGGTCCAGGTAAGCAGGTTATTTCCGTAGGCATATACGTTAATATTTCTTGCATTTATTTTTGAAATAAGCTTGGTTGGTATGTTGTAGGTTAATTTTACGCTTGAAAGCCTAATGAACGCCCCATCTTCAAGATACAAACTATTTTCATTAAGTGCTATAGAACCGTAGGTATCTTTAACCGCTCCGCTCATATTTGGATAAATAGCTATATCGCCGGGTTTTATCCATGAATTATAGATAGCTGCCACAGTTGGTGGGGTGTAATTTGATGACTCTATATTTAGGCTATTAGATATTTGGTTATAAACCTTGTTGCCAAATGATGCATTGAATAAGAAATTCAGCGTCCAGTTTTTGTAAGTGATAAAGTCATTTATGCCGAAAAGTACTTTTGGTATGGCATTACCTAAAACCTGGCGGTCATTTTCGTCAATCACAAAGTCATGATTAGTGTCCTGCCAAATGGTACTGCCACCATTTAACACTTTACCGTCTCTCATCATTTGATGAATAGTGCCTGTATATGCTGAACCATTAGGTTCGAGGTAACCTGTAGCAGTGGTACCGGCAGCGTTCACACCTACTGGTGTTAGCATATTACCCTGCGCGTCATAAGCATTAGAAACATCCCAACGATAAACACCCAAATTTTTCAAAAGATAGAAATCACCGATATGGCCGCCCTGTTTAATTAAATAAGATCCCTGTATTGCTGTAGCTGTTGGGTTAAGATAAGTGATCAAACCTGCGTTTTGGAAAGTGGCGTTGCCGCTTATGTTCCATGTAAAATTCTTGCTGGCAATTGGTGTTGCATTCACGGTAAGTTCGAAACCTCGGTTTGAAATATTACCTAAATTGATTGCACCCGATTTTAAACCTGTCTCTTCGGGTAAAATTTGAGAAGACAACAGTCCATTTGTTAATTTTATATAATATTCCGGTGTTATCACCAATCTTCCGCCAAACATAGTAAGGTCAAGGCCAAAATTCTGGATGGTTGTTTTTTCCCAGCGCAGGGTTGGGTTACCCAGGTTAGGGCTTACGTAAGCTGCATTTTGGCCATTGTATGAACCGCTGTTTGTAGTAACCGTTCCAACACCAAAATTAAGCAGGGTTGAGTATCCAAAGTCGGTAAGGTTATCATTTCCTAATACACCTATACTATATCTAAACTTAGCATCATCTATATATTTTTTAGTCCATGCCATAAAAGCTTCAGACGATAAACGCCAGGCCAAACCACCTGCGCCAAAATTACCCCATTTATTATCCGGTCCAAACCTTGATGAACCGTCACGACGAATAGTACCGTTTACTATATATCTATCTTTATAAGCATATTGGGCCCGGGCAAACATAGATGCGGTTGAGCTATAAGTTGATGTGCTGTTTATACCGGTATTAACCAACGTAGCAACGCTTGATACCCTGATTGACTCGCTTAAATAATTTTGAAGCGCCAGGTTATAACCGTCGTCCCTGTGATGGTCATAACTAACCCCCGCAACTGCGGTGAGGGTATGATCTCTGCCAAAGGTTTTAATGTAGTTAAAAAAATCCCTGCAGATCATATAAAAGCTTATTATCAACATTCGATGTACCGCTATCTGGCCCCAAAGCGCCAGAGGTGATAGATGTAGGCACAAAGGTTTGCCGGTTAAAATCATCTAACCGCGCACTGGCCGACGTGGTGAAACGCAATTCTGGTAAAATCTGGTAGTTTCCAAGAAGGTCATCCTGTACCGTATAGGTTGTTGGTACATTTGTACTCAACAACGCATAGGCTACCGGGTTTTTCTTCGACTCGACATAACCGGCCATTGAACCATCGGGCCTGTAGAGCGAGACCCACGGGTTTCGTTGGAAAACCGTACTTGCCGTGCTGCCAATATCCACCGAGTTACCGTTTATATAGTTTACCGAAATATGATTGGTAATTTTGAATTTATCTGTAGCCTGGTAATCAACATTAAACAGGGTTGTAAATGTTCTTGCATAGCTATTAATGATAATAGACTGATCATTAGTGAAATTAGCGCTGCCATAATATATGAGGCCTTTTTGACCACCGGAAACACTTATATTGATGTTATCCTTATTTCCTGTTCGATATAAGAGGTCCTGGTAATCGTTATCCTTATTATCGAAAGTACTTACAGAGTCGGGGTTTACCGCAGCGCCTGTACCAGCGCCACCGTTTTCAACCCGCCTGTAATAAGTAAGGTCTCTTGCTGAAGTAGTTTGCAGCTTGTGCGCCAACTTGCCAAACAAATGATAGTAATTTACATTAAGGCGCGCCCTCCCATCCTGGCCTTGCTTTGTGGTGATTAAAATTACACCGTTGGCACCGCGCACACCATAAATGGCCGCTGACGCAGCATCTTTTAAAACCTCGATACTGGCAATATCCTGCGGATTTATAAAGCTGGCATCATCGTTTAATATACCGTCAATAACATACAGCGGACCGTTACCACTATTTAATGAAGACATACCGCGTATTTGTATAGTACCCGGAGATAAAGGATCGCCGCCATCGGTAACCGCCTGTACGCCTGCTATCTGCCCTTCCAGCGCATCTGCAAGGCTTGTAGGCTGCCGTTCTTTTATTTGTTTGGCGCTTACCGTACCTATTGACCCTACCAGGTCGCTCTTTTTTACTGTCTGGCCATAACCGGTAACCACTACTTCATTCAGGCTCGATTCATTTTCGACCAAAACGATATTGATAACTTTCTTATCACCTACCGGAACCTCCTGTGTAAGGAAGCCGATATAGGTGACTACCAATATGGCATTGTTGTCGGGAACACTGATCGAGAATTTGCCATCGGCATCCGTAGCAGTGGCAATTTTTGCGCCCTTAACGACCATGTTTACACCGGCAAGCGGTTCGCCTTTGGTGTCTTTAATGGTACCTGTAATTTTCGGGAGCGCCCCCTGTGCAAAAAGCGAGGCACTAAACACAACTATTAAAAATGGCACAAATACCAGCTTTAATAGGGTGCTACAGGATTTTAAATTTGGTTGTGTAAAACTTCTCTCCATATTACTGTTTTAATTTTTAGTTGTAATAATTAGGTTAATTTTTTTGCCGAGTAATTGGTAACCCCGGCGGGATGATTGCGTATAATACAATTACCTGCACTCACGCTGTTGACATTGTTTTCATCATATTTTTTTTAACTGGTTGTGTTAATTGGTGATGTAAATGTAGTGTACATTTTATCGAAAAAACAATAGCAAAAACTGCGATTAGAGCACGTATAAGCGGTTTGTAAAATTTCTAATACGGTTAAGTATTATTACGATTTATGTACTTAGTGTATCATAAAAGGCATAATTGGCGTAAGCATAAAAACGGGGGACTATTATTTATACGGTTACATCGCAATCAATTTTTTTTCAATTTTTTTTATTTTTTTTTTTTCGGGCACAATAAAAAGTGAAAACAGTAATTACAGGTGGTAAAAAGGGACTGCCTTTGATGTATTTGCATTTATATCAAGTAGTTAAGATGCTTGTTTTAGTCCATAACAAGCTTACTCCAGCCTTCGGTTCCGGCGTTTTTTAGCTCTTTTTTGCGCTCTTCCATCACTTTTTTGATCTTATCGCGGTAAGACCAACAGGTACTTTGCCTGATATCCAGGATTTCGGACAATTTATTGGACGTAATACTGCCCTTTGAAGAGTAAATCAGGAACAGCATATAGAAGCTTTTGGTGATAGGTATCTTGGTATTTTGGAAAATGGTATAAGCAATTACCGATTCTTCGTACCGGCATTTTGTGCATCGCCTGCTGTAGGGTAAATGGCCTGATAAATAGTTTGTATTCCCGCATTTGCGGCAGCTATAGCCGTGTTCCCATTTTAAGTCGGACAAGAACTTGAAACAGGTTTCACGATCAGGATATATTTTGCTAAATTCGGTGAAGTCTACGTCAAGCGACATTACACGCGCACGGGTCACTTTCTCTATGTTTACCTGTAGTTCCTGGTTATCTAATTCAAGGAGGTTATTGAGTTTAGAAATATTGTCGGCCTGTTCTTTCAGTAGGGCATTCATTGAATTTAACTCATCGTTTTGCGTTTTTATGATAACTGCATTTTCAACAAGTTCTTTAGTGCGCTGCTCCACAAGATTGCTTAATTCGTTGTTTAGCGTATCTTTTAATTGATGATTGATGTGCAATTGGTTGATCATCCGCTTTTGCACATTATCTTTTTTACGCCTCAGTTGCCGTATACTATCGCCTATTGCGAATGATACCAGTACCATTTCGATCACAAAGCAAAAACTTAGACTATAATGCGTTGCAACGCCGTAGGGTATCCATAAAACATCGAAGAAAAGCAATATTTTAATTGTAAAGCCCAGCAATAAAAACGCATAGCCCGCTACAAAAAATCTCGCTGCCTTGAAACCACGCTTTAAAATATAGCAACCGGCATAAAAAGCGAAACCGAGCGGTATAAATTCTAATATTTTATAGGTAAACAGCGGCTGGTAAATTAAACAGGCGATATAATACAGGCACCTAAGTATTATTAGTATCATAATAGCCCGGTAAAGTTTACGCGCCTTTGTTTTAAGATAAAGAAAATTTGAAGTGAAGAGCAAACCGAAAACGCTACTTAAAAATATTGCTGTACCTACCGAATATTGATTTAAAAACGGCGTATTGGGCCATAGGTACTGAAAGGCGATACCATCCTGGCACATTTCGTAAAAACCAACGCTCAAATTATACAATACATAATATAAATAGCGGCTTTGCCGAACTGCAATAAACATCAAAAAGTTATACAAACTAAATATGAGGATCATACCGAAGAACAATCCAAAAATGAGGTATTCACTTAGCGCATATTCAATAAACCAATGCATATCACGCAGTACAATCAGAACATTTGCTGCCTGGGTGGCTTTTATTTTTACATAGTAGGTGTTTACTGTATCGGTATTGTTTGGCAAATCGAGCGTGAAGTTTTTGTGCTTATATTCCCGCTGCTTAAAGTCGTATTTGTAGCCATATTTATAACTGCGATAGGTATGCCCGCTATCAGGCACGTACAGAACAATATCATTAATGGTTTGATCGAAAAACTCTAATATCCAATGTCTTTTTGACTTTGAATTTTGCTTTATCTTAAATTTATACCAGAAATAAGATTTTATATTATAGTATTTAGGCGTAAAAGCTGTTGACTTTTTAAACTTCGCCTCAAACTGCGGTGATAAGACATCGTTAATAGTGATGGTGTTGTTACGATCTTCCAGGTATTCAATTTCTCCGTAGGAGAACATGTGCTGCGCAACGTTATCATCTATCTTTACTACATCCTGGGCAGACGAATGACGACTGTTTAGCACCAATACAAATACGGTCAATAATAAGGTCTTTAAAAACCGGTTTTGAATATCAATTATCTTAAAATTCCTTAACATGCTAAATCTTTCATCATTTTTGGCGGCAATTATTTTTTAAGCAATACATAAAAACGTTGCGCATAAACCGCGTGTACGCACGGTTTTGAAACTACTTTTACACGAAATAATTGAAAGCGGTTTATGCTTTGGCTGAAGCAAATTAATCAGTTTTTTTTGAATTCGCTAATTATTTTAATTCGACACCTAAGTATCTATTCAATAACGAGTGTGCTTACCGAGTGTGGTAAACTGGTTATAGCCGCTGCCTTATTTTTTATACATAAATTATAGGCTATTTCGTCATCAGTCTGGTTCATTACGATAACGGCCAACTTGCCTGATGAGTTGATAAACGCGGTGGTTAAAAGCGCTTCGCGGTTTGATGAACTAACAATACGCCTATCGCCGGGACGGACGAATTTAGAGAAGTGCCCCAAATAATAATAAATATTGGTGTAAATGAGCTGGCCCGAACGCGTATCTGCAATGACTGGGGAAAAACAGTAGTTACCCACATGGTTTGGACCGCCTTTTTCGTCTAATAAGATGTTCCAATCTGTCCAGCCCACGGTGCCATTATTAAAGTCGTGAATAATCGATTGTCCGTATTTTTCGCCGAGTTCCCAATCGTGCACGCGTGAAAGATCGAACTTTTCTATACAGCCTTCAGTAAACAGCAAGTGTTTATCGGGAAAAGACTCTGCTACATTTTTTTCGTTGCCGAACAGCATGGGGCTGCCTGTCCAGGTTTCGTACCAGTGATAGCCAACGCCCCAAACATATTTAGCGGCTTCTTTATCTTCCAGAATGGTACTTGCACGTTGGTAAAGCTGGTCGCGGTTATGATCCCAAACTATTAACTTTTTATCGGCCATGCCATTGTTGTGCAGAGTTGGGCCGAGGAAATTCTTTACAAAGTCACGTTCCTCATTGGCAGTGAAAACGCAAGATTCCCATTTTTGGATGGCCATAGGCTCGTTTTGTACGGTTAGGCCCCAAACGGGTATTCCCTCTTTTTGATAAGCGTTGATAAACCTGACATAAAAGTTGGCCCAGCTTTGGTCAAACTCTGGCTTTAGCTTACCTCCATGTAATACATCGTTATTGGTTTTCATCCATGCGGGCGGGCTCCAGGGCGACGCAAACAAAGTTAATTTTCCACCTGCAGCTGCAATTGCTTCTTTAATAAATGGTACCCGGTATTTTAGATCGTGGCTGATATTAAATGTTTTTAGTTGCTTGTCATTATCGGCAACATAGCTGTAAGTATCACTCGAAAAATCGCAGCTTTGAATATTGGTGCGGGCCAATGAATAACCTATTCCTTTCTTTTTATCATAAAAAGCCGTCAAAAATTCCTGCTGTTTATCCTTCGGCAGTTTATAAAATGTTTCGGCGGATGCATCTGTCAATGCGCTGCCGATACCCAATATAGTTTGAAATTTATTTGATGGATCGACAAAAATGCAAACCTCTTTTTCGGTAGGCTGCGGTTTATCTATAAACTTTAGGGTTTCTGTTTGAGTTAGTTTTAGATCAGTATTTTTTGCGGTGGTGTAAACTTTTACGGTTTTGTTTTCGACAGAGAAGGGCTTTGCCTGCGACTTACTTTGTGATGTAACCGATTGGCTCAACGCCGTTGCGCAAACCAAAGCGACAAAACCGATATTACATTTATTCATTTCAGTTTCTTCTAATTAAACCAAATTAACGGGTGGCGCACCGGCAAATTTCTAATCACTTCTTCGTTTTTTGGCGCATGATCTAAAGTTTTCCAGGCGTTTAACCAATTGGTATCATTTAAAGCGGCCGCACCAAATACTAATGATGGCTGCGCAATCGGCCAGTCTTCCCAATGCATTACATCATGCTGGTAAGGCCAACTATTTTTATCTTTTAAATACGGGTATAAAAAGGCAATACCTTTCACTATCGAGCGACCATCCGGGGTTTCAAACTTCCAAAGGTTATCCTCTTTGGTGCTTAACAATTGGCAAATAGTAGTCATCGCATCCAAATCGAATATGGAATAGCCGTAAGGTTTGGTGCGTTTCAGCTCGAGCGGGAAACTGCCATCGGCAGCCATTTGGGTTGGTAACAATATTTGTTTGTAGCGGTCGCGGCATAAGCTCATTAGCTCATTATTACCTGTAAATTTGGCAAAACATGCCACCTGCATTACCCAGCAGGTGCCGTGGTTGTTTTTGGCACTCATTTCGTCCAACCCATATTTGTGGGTGGTTACCCAGGTTAAATATTTAGTGAACCATGCTTTTGTACCGTTGAGTATTTGTTTATTCAATACGGTTTGCATTGTTTCTGTTCCCTGTACCACCTCCATTAATTGTATAGCATCAATAATACCAATGCCGCGCCCGGTCGCTACGCCTTTTATGGCTTGTGCATACAGCAGGTTGGGATTCATCATCGTTTCGGGGTTGATAAACCATGCATTCAGATGCAGTTCGGCTTCGTTAACATATTTTTTATCGCCGGTAACTTTGTAAGCTGTTGCCAATGCGCCCATAATTTGACTAAAGCGGATCATAGCCAGGCGGTGCGCCACAAAGTTTTGCGGATTGGTTAAGCCATCTTTTTGTACGTATGGGCTATCAATGCTTTTGGGGTTGGGCCACCAATAGTCGCCTTCAGAATAAAAATCGTGCTTGCCGCCGGCACTTCGGGTGGAAGTTTCGGCGGTGACGGTGACTGGTTTTTGTTGTAGCGCCCATTCAGCTTCCTTCAAAATGAAGGGACGCAAGGTTGCGATAACCTGTTGGATTGTGGATTGGCCACAAGCAGCCTGCCTGTTTAAAGATGAAGCAGCAACTAAAATTAACAGGTATAAAAACTTCTTCATTTATTGTTTATAAATTTAAAAATACCGTTTGTATCCCCGGTGATTGTACACCCACTACGCTTTTACCTTTATTGGTTTTTATACTGATGATTGCACGTCCATTAAAAACCTGCAATTTGCGCGATCCTTTGGATGTACCGAGATCGTCCAGCAAAGTACCGTCGCCGGTTAATGAAAAATCGACCCAGTTAACCGCATCCAAACACAGTACGCTTTTGCTATCCAACAAGGTTACCTGTATGGTTGCAGTTCCATTCTTTTCGGCAATCTTTTCTAATTTCAGTTGCGCGGGCTTTGCCCATTTGGCAGTTTGGTATGTTTGCGATAGGGTGTCATTAACCGCAATATTTCCCTTACGTGCTTTTAGGATCAGTTGATTTTTCCCCGTTACGTACGGCACCATCCACCGCAAACCGGCTGCCGGAAAATCCTGGCTGTTGCGTTTTTTTAGGCCATAGCTTTTGCCGTTAACAAATAGCTCGGCTTCATCGCAATTGGAATAGGCTTTCACCATTTTCAACTCACCGTCATCGCCCCAGCGAACGGGCCAGTTATGCCCGTAAATGTGCGCCATAGGTTTATCGGCCCAATAGGATTGCACCACGTAATAAATTTCCTTTTTTGTTAAGTCGCGCTCCACTACGCCTTTTTGGTTCATATAAGGCAATGGGTTATCAAATCGTATAGGGGTTGAAAAATCTTTGAACGCCCAAAATGCCGTGCCGCTTAACCAGGGCATGGTTTCCTGCTCTTTCAATGTCCAGTCGAACAGGTTGCAGGTAGCGTTTTCACTCCAGTCGCCGTCCTTTAAAAGCTTTGCCGACTTATTAAAGAGCGAGGTATCAATTAGGCCTGCACTATTCCGGATATTCACTAATGCTTTATCGGCCTGTTCCGAGTTTCGGCCCGAATGACTATCGCCGCCCCACTCGGCATGGAACGCGTATTTAACCTTTTTAAATTCCTGCTCTGTCTTTTGTTTGTACTGGGTATATTCGCCGCTGTACCAACCGGCCCAAATGGTTGGAGAATACACATCGGGAATATCCTTGCAGAAATCACAGCGGCGGATAACTGTTTTGCGGGATGGATCGAGCTGATGAGCCAAATTATTCTGCACTAACATAAACGCTTTTATTTTCTCCTTGTCAAAATCGGCAAAATCACTTTCCCAATCGTTTTCATTGCCCAGTCCCCAAAGAATAATGGAAGCGTGGTTATAATGTTGGTGGATCATATTGGTGAGCATCCGGCGCGCCTGTTCTTTATAAACATCGCCGCCCAAACCGCCCCGGCACCAGGGTTCTTCTTCCCAAACCAATATGCCCAGGCTATCACATAAGTTTAAAATAATGCGCGATTGCTGGTAATGGCCCAGTCGGATAAAGTTGGCACCCATATCCTTTATCATCTGCATTTCCTGCCGCATCATGGTGTCGGTCATGGCGGCGGCTACTCCTGCGGCATCTTCGTGCCTGTGTGTGCCGCGCAATAATAAACGCTTGCCGTTTAAAAGGAACGGGCCGGTATCTGAAAACAGGAAATCCCGAAAACCTACTTTTTCTTTGCGGGTGTAACCGCCTGCGGTAACTTCGACATTATATAAATAAGGGTCGGCTGGCGACCATAAATGCGGGGCGTTGATATTGAACTTATTGATAGAAAATGTTTTATCCTGGTCAATATCGTCGCAATTATAATTTGCTGTGGCGACGGGCTTGCCAGAGGCATCTGTTATTTTTATTATTCCGCTAACTTGTTTTAAATGTTCTGGATTATAAAAATTAGCTTTTATATCAATAGCGCCGGTTTTGTAGTCCTTATCTAAAGTGGCGCTTGCATATAAATTATCAATGGCGATATTTGGCTGATAAACCAGGTTGAGGTAACGATAAATACCGCCATAAATATTAAAATCGGATAATTGGGATGGGATGCTTTCGGCATCGCGGGAGTTATCGCAACGTATCTCGATGGGTATTTTACCTTTAAATTGTTTGGCAAATACCGATTTCTTCTTAAAATCCTCAATAGCCTGGGTAATATCCACAAACCATTCATCGTAACCGCCAACATGTGCGCCTACTTTGGTGGTATAAACATAAACTTCTGTTTTTTGGCCCGCACCTTCAAAATGCAAAATGGTGCGCCCGCCTTTGTATGGATTGTTGATATTCAATTGTGTGCGATACCAGCCCGGGCCCTGGTAGTAGTTTACATCAGGATCGACAGCATCGCGGGCGTTGAAGCAATGAGGCAGGTTTACCTTTTCCCAGATGGGATAGTTTTCCGGGCCGTCCTTAATCAGTATCGGGCGTACGGCCTCGTAAATTGAGCCCAGATCCTGTTTTACAAATTCCCAGCCGGTATTTAAGCGAACGCTTTGTTGCGCGTTTACAGAATAAGTAATAACCGAAATGACTATGAAAAGTATAAGTTTCTTCATCCGGTTAGGTTAATATGCGCGATTTATTGAATACGGTTACATCCATGGCATTGGCTGATGGTACATTTTAAAAACTTTTTGAAAATCGATATCCGGATATTTACCGTCGGCAAAGCGGCAGATGGTAAGGGTTTCGCCATAGCCTATCGGTTCTATTTGCTTATAAGCCCATTCCTGCTGTTTTAACAGGGTTGGCATCAAAAATTCTATGCTTTTTTTAATCCCACGGCCATCTTTTTCGGTATGCCATAGGTCGATGTTTAAATGATCGGCCAAAACAGCCAGCCTGCACCATCCGTCTAAATTCATGTTTGAATATCCCCATGATTTGGTTCGCTCCAGTTCTAACGGTTGTTTTCCGTCGGTTGTAAATTGCGTTTCCATGCGGGATATGGTGCGTTTTTCTATTACTTCGCGGGCCAGCTTATCATCGCCAGTAAACAGGGCGAAGTCAACCACCTGCACATCATAAAAAGTACCATGGTTATTTTTTGCCGCTTTTTCGTCCTTGCCGTTTTTGCTGTTTTGCAGCCATTTTAAATATTCGGCAAACCATTGCTTTACTCCGCTTTGAAGGTTGGCGGTAAGGCTTTTGCTATCGTGCATCATGGCTAAAGCATCGGGTATATCAGCCAGCCCACGACTTTCGATAATACCTGTGCCACGCCCGTCATTCACACCCGGAACGTATTGGGCATAGTTGAAGTTGGGGGCCATTTTGGTATCGGCAGCAATAAACCACGTATCCATCAGGGTTGCCGCCTTTAGCGCGTACGGCTCATCCCCGGTAAAATAATAAGCAAAGCTGAGTTTCTTTACCGCCTGCACCATTTCGCCCATTTGCGAATCATCATGCAGCTGGTATATTTCGGGATTGCGCTCGCCGTCTTTGCGGATGTAAGGTTTGCCATCGGGCTTCGACGGATCGGCCCACCAGTAGGGCGCCTGGCTCACATAGTCGTGTGGATTACCGCTTGGAGCCATTTTAGTTTTACGCAGCGTAACAGAAAACGGCCCGGAGTTTAATGCTTTATCGGCATCGGCAATCAATCTATTAATTGACGCGGTAATAGCGGTATCGCCAGCTTTATACTGCGTTTTTAAGCGGGATAGCTGCGCCTCATCCTGCAATAAAAATCCATGTGATTTTGCAGTTTGCGCAAAAGCAGCAACGCTTATGGCAATCAGAATAGCGTAGCAGCATAATACAAAAGTTAGTTTCTTCAACATACTTAATAAATACAGGTCAATAAAAGGTTAACTAATTGGCTTAGTTTATTTGGATGGCGTAAAATAAGCGATAAAGAATTGTAAAATCAAATAAAAAATTTCATAAATTATTGATTAATAGCAAGTTATATTAAATTCTATACGCTTTAATAACAATGTTAATTTTACTAAAAGGTTGATTATTAAATGGCTATAATTTATAGAGGCAATTTGTTAGTACGCTATAGCCTCACCCTAAATCCCTCCTATTTGGAAACAGATTTTTAAGTCGTAATTCATCGTTTTCCGCTTATCGTAACTGTTGCCGTTTGTACGCCTACCTTTCCATTCATGTCACTGCCCTCCAATAATATAGTATAACTGGTTGGCTTATCAGCAGCATAGAATGATATGGTTGACATCCCATTCTTATCGGTAATTATATTGGGCGACCAATGTATGGTAGACCGGGTGTCTTTACCGGTAACTGTGCCTTTAACAGGGTAACGCGGACGGTAAAATTGCTTATACGCTGCAAGTGGCAGCGGTTTGTAAATGTATATGCCCATGGCGCGTTGCACGGTTGGGCCTGTGCCACCACGCGTGGTTATTTCGAGGTAAGCAAAGTCACCCCCATAACTTGTAGTGGCATCTGCTGCTAATTGGTCGCCGATAGCTAAGTTCTGGGCGCTATAACGCCCGGTGCGGGTATAAACTACTTCAATGCCCAATATGTCTTCGGCTGATATATAATCAAGATATTGCTTCTGAAAATCGTAATGCTCATTTTGCTGACCCGAGATAGGCTGATAAAATTTTTCGAGGTCTATACCGTCAAATACAAAATGCACCCGCTTTTCTTTTATAAAATACTCCATGTTCGTCCTCTTTCCGCTGTCTTTATAAAAGGTGGCATGAAAGTTTTTAACCTTGCTCAATAATACATCCAGCAGGGTTGCTTTACCTGCGTTTACCATTACATCTTCTGTGATGACTTGATCGGCATCGCCGGCGCCATTTAGGTTTTGCGAGTTTCTAACAGTGGCCTGATCCCTTATATTAACTGTTTTTAGCAGCTTTCCGTTAGCATCATATTGCGACTTGTCGAGCGTGGCCTGGTAGCTTTTGTTTAACTTTACATAGTTTAAAACTGTAGTATCGGCATTTACATTCCAGGGCGGTAAAAGAGTTACGTTGCCTGATGTTACCGGCGTATGATCTTTTTCATCAATGCTGATACCGCCATTAATTACCTTTCCTTTCTCATTAACTGCGGATATTGCAAATGTTGATTTTTCAATCCTTGGGAAATTGCCAAAAGCAAATTTTCCCTGTTTATCGGTAACCGTGTCCTTTACAAACTTCTGGTCGCCTGTGGATAATAAGTTCACTTTTGAGTTAGCGACGGGTTTATTAAACAGGTTTGTGACCGTGCCACGCACCATAAACTCCACTTCGGGTTCAAAAACAGGTTTCACAGGCTTATCAATTTTAGCCAGATCATAACCTACCCAACCTTGTGTTAACAACAGCGCGTCCAAAGCCTTCCATGATTCATCGGTATGCAGCAGGTAGTAAGCGGGATCTTCGACATAGCCCTTCAAATCGGAAGTCAATAGCAAATCTGAAACAATAGTGCCTGATATTGAACCTGCTGTTTTTACCTGGTTATCGTCCGTTACTGCCATAGAGAAGCTGCCCACAACCGGCTGGCCGGCTTCATCTTTAACCGTAATATGTACGGGGATGCTATCCCGCGCGGCAAAAGTTTGCGTATTGGTTTTTAGTTCTATCTTTAAATTATCGGCGTGATCGATATAGGTCAGACGCTCGTTAAGCGGTTGTTCTGCGACATTTAACAGGATAAAATGAGCCACGCCCGTTGGAAAAAGAGACTTCGGTACCCTTGCCATAAAATGGTTGCCGGTAAAAGAGAATGATGCGCCATAACATACCACCCCGCGCGATAAGCCAACTAAATAATATTTACCCGCGCCGCTTTGTGCGTCCGTATTGTAAACAGATACGGCCATGGTATCCCGGTTCATGGTATTGCGGATGCTTATAGCGCTGCCGGTTTTAAGCGGCAAGGGCAAAGACATTGTTTTTTTATCTCCATTGGGCAGGGTTATCTCGGCTGTGTAGGTCTTATCCGGCTGCGGGGCAATATCAAAGGTACCCATCCCGTTGTGCAAAGTAGTGAGATGTGCCAGTTCATTATGGTCGCTATCATAAATGGCACCTTGTATGGCAACGCCTTTACCGTCTTCGCCTATTGCTTTAAAACCTATATGTGCCGGAACGCCAGCCACTAATTGGCCACTTTCAGGCATAAATTGTATATCAACATCCTGCGGACGGTTAACATTTACGGGGATCAACGCCGTGCGAGTTTTATCGTTCTTATCCTGTACAACAATATTTAAATTTTTTAAATTGGTTTGAGCAGGCAAAGCAAAGTTTACATCCATTGCGCCGTTTGCGTTGGTTTGCGCAGCGTCTCGTATAAGCACCTTTTTATTATTAATTATTTTTAACTGAAGATCGTTAGCGCCGGTTTTGCCATCGAGCCCGGAAAGTTTTACCGACAGCTTGACATCATTACCCGTTACCGTTGGCCGGGCATTTACCAGCCAGGTGTTATCGCCCTGGTTATTAACATAAAAACCTTGCTTAAAGAAATAATCCTCGCCAAAATTACGCATCCAGTTGGTATAAGCTCGTATAGTAAACGTACCCTCATGCACGTAAGCGGCATCTAACGGAATGCTGCCCCAGGTTAAACCCAAATTGGCGGGGAACACAAAGCGCTTTACAACGGCATTGCTATCATTAAGCAATTCGACATATAACCGACTGCTTAAAGCGGAGTATTTAACAGACTCGCTCATTAAATAGCCTTTGAACCAAATAGTATCGCCGGTGGAATAATAAGGTTTATCAAATTGCATAAACACTTTTTCTACGGGCATGGAACTGTTGTATGTCCCTATTTTTGTAATGAGCTGATTGATGTTGCCAGGCGCGGGAGTTTGCGCAATTGCCAATATTGTAATAAAGTTGAACAGTACAGCGAGTTTAAATACAAGTGATTGTTTTTGCATGAAATATACGTTAGAATGAATAAACTGTTAAACGCCGGTGTTGAAATTGGTTTAATTTTTAACCGTTTAGTTTAAATTGGTATGTAAATATACAGGATAAATTTCCACAAAGTCAAGCAAACTTGTTTATAAAATATTGATCTATAGCAAGTTAAATAAATTTTATACGCTTTGATAACAATTGAAGATTTGGTTAATAGGTTGATTATTAACCGAGTGAATAAGACATCGATTATTTGCTATTACGCTTAAATAGCGGTGGCATTTTATATTGGATTTGGTCACTCCGGCTAACTGAGATTTGTTATACGTGGAAGCGATGAAAATCTATTAGAACACCTATTGAGTATCTTGGAGGTTTTGGATGATATGATGATGAATAAAAAAAATAGCTAAATACTATTTAACGTTAATATTACTATACAAAATGCGAAACAGAACGAAATGTTATGGTACTTGATAAGTATGGTTCACTATTATGTCTTCACGGTATCGATACCAAACAGACACTATTTTAACCCCTTCATTCACTTCCCAAAAAGCTGTTATGGCCCCAATTGCCAAAAAATGGCGTTGAAACTATTCGTTCAATGCTGACCTCGACGCAATATTTTCACTTTCCAGGTACGCGTCACCCGGCTCTGCTAAAACCGCTATTGGCACCAGAACGGCACCGATAGCGGTTAAGGTTGCTTTTAACAAAGTCTCTACGTTTTATTATTTAAACAACGGGTTAATTCTAAAATACTTGTCTGAGCCGTCAAAATAAACCACATAGTCTGATTTAAAGTGTGTGCTTTTTTGATAATAGTCTGTAGTAATAATTTGAGCGCCCGAGTTTTGAGCAGCTACAAAATCCGTTTTATCATTTCTGCGGGCCTGTTTGGTGTCTGCATCGGCACGGGTGCGGATGATATAACCGTCTTTAACCAACTGCGGAATTTGCGGATCTTTCGGGTTATTCCTGATCATCATTGCGGCTTCCGGTGTACCGGGATCGGCATTGGTGAATAAAATACGGCCTTTTAACGAAGGATGGTCCTTCATGTACGAATCTCTTTTATGGTCCTTTGCATCCAGCAGGAATAAAAATTTACCGCGGGCCTGTTTTAACGTTGGCCAGTTGCCCTTGGAAACGGCTTCGTAAAGTGTGGCGTATTTGCCTCTTACTTTATCGGGTGTGATGATATTTTTCTCGCCAAGGTAATCCCTGAATTCTTTATCCAACGCGTCGAATGTTTTTTCTGTAAATGGTTCGGGTTGGGTGAAGTCAGGTTTTTTTGGTGCGCCGTCTTTGGGTTCGATAGTGATAAAAACAGGGTTGTGATCGGGATGAGCGTCTGACCATGCTTTTAACTGCTGCAGGCCGTCTTTAAAGGTTAAACACTGGCTGCGGAAATCAATATCAACCACGTGAAACACCTTAAACCCAGGTGCCATCATTTCACCCTTGGGATCAAACGCCGGTTGCCCTTTAACCAGGTCTAACCCTTTTGGATGCGCATATTTACCGCCTTTTTCGTCCGAGTAAACATCAATCTCCAAATTGCAAAGCCCCAGGTTTAACTGGTCGGCCAAACCGATGTGTTCATAATCTATTCCGCTTAGTGCTATTGAATCTTTTTTCTGAAGAAATTTGAACAGTGCCGGATCTATTGCTTTTTTATAACTGTTATGCGAGCCTATTACCTGTAATTTGTTAATAGGAAGGTTATCGTCGATAGTGTTCCGGTTTAAAAAAGGGAACAACAGGATGGAGAGTGTAATTAAGATGGTTTTCATGGGTTTGGAACATTAAACAGCCGGAGAGCTAACCTCCGGCTGTTGTAATTGAAATTTATTTAACAGTACTCATTAATAGCCTGGGTTTTGAACCAGGTTTGGGTTAAGTAACAACTCGTTTGACGGTACCGGGAAAAGCCTCCGGGTAGGATCGGTATTCATTGTCAGGTTATCGTTTGGTAACGGATAGGAAATCTCGTATGCACCGAAACGAATTAAATCATTACGGCGCCAGCCTTCCCATGATAATTCACGGGCACGCTCGTCAAGCATCTGGTTCAATGTAACACCTGCAATGGCTGGCGCACCTGAGCGTTTGCGCACCAGGTTTACCAAATAATCAGGCGTTTGCGCAACACCATTCACGGAGGTAACAGTTGCGCCTCTTAGTTCGGCTTCAGCTTTCATCAGGTAAACATCGGCCAGGCGGAACATTGGCATGTCATTGCCATTTAGCCTTGCGGTTTGGGTAAATGCAGGATCGGGATAGAATTTAATTGAACGTACGCCTTCTGCCTGGTCTGCGGCTGTATTACCAACGTCCATTGGCTTTAAGCCTGTCAATATTAAAGGCGCCGTTATTACAATTTGCTGTCCTAAATAGGTTGCAGGCTGATTTGTAAATCCGCCGTTACCATCCGGAATATACTGCGGGCCATTTAGCCAGGTATTGTTACGAAAATCGCCGGGAAGGTTAAATCTTGCATAAAACTCTGGTGTGGTGCTCATAGCAATACTTCCCGATACGAAGTTTAAACCGGTATAGTAAGGTAGCAACGGCGGGAAGAAACCAAAGCGGGTAAACTGGTTGCCCGGAATCTGCTGATCATAAGGCACTGCGAAAATAGTTTCCAATATTTGCGGACCATTGTTTGGCAGGAATATGGTGCGATAGCTTGCGTCAAGCGAGTAGTTGGTATTCCTGATGATGCTGTCTCCCATAGCAACTGCATCTTGCAAACGGTTGGTGTTGTTGTACACTTGCGCATTCAGATACATTTTCTGCAGGATAGCGAAAGCCATTTCTTTGTTAGCGCGGCCATATTGCAATGTTTGGGTTGCCGCATCGCCGGGTTTGCTTGGCAAAAGCGGGATAACCGCTTTTAATTCGCTTTCTATGAAAGTGAATACTGCGGCTCTTGGCTGTGTTGCCGGTGGCGTTGTTACCGGGAATGTGGTATAGATAGGCACGTTACCGTACGAATCCATCATAAAGAAGTAATACAGGGCCCGCATAGCCCTGGTCTCGGCAACGTTGGCCGCTTTTTGTGATGCAGATGCCGGCGATTGCGCAATAAGGTTAAGAATGCGGTTACAGTTGGTAATACCGGTACCAAAGCCCCATGCCCAGTTGCTCATTACATAAGGGTGGTCAACGGTCCAGGTATGGTAGTGCATTAAACGATATTGGCCACCGTCGTCAAAGTTACCGTCGCGTGCCGGCAGGATTGCTTCGTCTGTTGACAGCTCCTGCATGCGCCAGTAGGTAATACCCCAGTTGGCCGAAAGGTTAGAATACATGGTACCTAAAAGCGCGGTGAAATCGGCCGTGGTTACCGGGAAGTTTGACGTAGTGTATTGCGATTGTACGGGCACATCCAGCTTTCTGCAGGAGTTAATCGCAAGCAGCATCACAGCTGCAACGATGATATAACTTAGTTTTTTCATATCTGTATTTATTATTCTTTATCGTTAAAAGGTAGCCTGTACACCAAAAAGGAAGGTGCGGGTTTTTGGATAAAAGTTATTGCTATCAATACCCGGTGTTTGGCCGCCGATGTTTATCTCAGGGTCAATACCACGGTAGTTGGTTACCAGGAACAGGTTATTGCCGGATACATATACGCGCACCGCCTTGATAGCCGGGCTGTGTGGTTTAATATTGTAACCGAGTGTTGCATTGTCTAAACGCAGGTATGAGCCATTTTCCAGGAAACGATCTGAAGGCAGGTAAGCGTTAACGTCGTTAAAAGATTCGCCAAGGGTAAAAGTTGGTATATTTTGCACGTGGGCATCCTGTGGGTCATTTAAAGTAGCCAGGGTATTATCAAGTATCTTGTTACCCAATGTTCCGCGGAAGGTGAAATTCAGGTCGAAATTTTTGTAAAAGAAACTATTGCTGAAGCCGTAGATTAAGTTTGGCTGTGCATTGCCGCTAATCATCTCGTCTGTAGCCAAGGGCTGTGTAGGCACAATCTGACCGGCTGCGTTCAGGTAAGTACTTACGCCTTGGGCATTTTTACCTTCATAGTGCCATAGGTTGAATTGGCCCAATGGATAGCCAGGTTCTATGATTTGACCGTTTAAGCCTGAAGTACCTTTACCGCCAATATTCGCAGTGCTGATAAACGGCGTTTGGAACACGGTATTTGATAAGCTGGTAACATCATTTCTGTTATGCGCAAGGTTTAATGATGATTTCCAGGTAAACCCGTTGCCGGTATTTTTAACCGGTATAAAGTTTAAAGTTAACTCTACACCTTTGTTGTTTACCGAGCCTACGTTTGCTGCAATAGTACCCACAAAATACAGGGTTGTAGATACGTTGTATCCGCCGTAAAGCAGGTTAGAAGTGTTTTTGTTATAATACTCTACGGTACCGGTGATGCGGTCTTTAAATATGCCGAAATCCAAACCATAGTTCATGGTTGAAGTGGATTCCCATTTAAGATTCGGGTTATCATTCTGCACCGGGCTTATGGTGTTGGTGATAGTGCCGTTATTTAAAAATTTACCCGCGCCACCATAAATCACAATAGCAGAAAATGGATTGATACCGCTGCTGTTACCTGATACACCATAACCCACTCTTAGTTTCAGGTAATCAATCACTGGAACGGTCTTCATAAATTTCTCGTCGCTGATGTTCCAACCGGCAGATACCGACGGGAAATAACCCCAACGGTTGTTTACGCCGAAAACCGATGAACCATCATTACGCAACGCAGCCTGGAACAAATATTTACCGTCAAAGCTATATTGCGCACGGCCATAGAATGAAATTAACCTGGTGGTAGAAATAGGTGTGCTTTGCAACCCGATCTGAGACAATGATGTTGGGTTTGACAACGCTATGTTGTTGTAAGTTAAAGCGTCGTCTGTAAAGTTTTGGGTTGTTACTCCGAAACCATTGTTACTCTTATCGTTTTCGTAAGAATAACCACCTACCAGGTGTAAAGCGTGCTTGCCGAAATTGCGATCATAGTTAAAAAACGATTCTAATACCGTACGAGTGTTGAGATACGATGTTCTGTTAGCCACGCCGTTTAAGCCGATAGCTAAACCTGATGCACTGTCATAATAGGTAGAACCGTCTGTTTGGTCAGTTTGTACCGAAGCATTGAAAGTATATTTCAGGCCTTTTAAAATGTCGACAGTCATAACACCGTTGTAAAGCGATTTACTGTCGTCGGTTTTAATAATGTTGTTATTGATGAGCGATAACGGGTTCAATGTGCCACTACCTGTACGTGAATAATATTCTTTGTAGCTACCATCCGGATTGTAGGGGCTTACGGTAGGCAGATAAAACACCGCTTCGGAAATTACTGTAGAAACCGGCACGTTGTTATTGATGGTGTGGCTATTGGTTATAGATAAACCCAATTTCAAACGATCATTAAAAAACCGCTGGTTTACATAGCCTTTTAAAATAACACGGTCCATTGAGGTGTTTTTGATAACACCGTTGTTAGTCATGTAGTTGGCTGTAACACCATAATCAGCGTTCTCGGTTGCGCCGCTAAATGAAAGGTTTTGATTTTGTGAAACACTTCTGCGTTCGGTCAGGTCCTGCCAGTTAGTGTTTGATCCGTCATCATTCAGTCCCGGCGTTAATGGAGCCTGTTTATTAGTAGCCAGGTATTGACGAAGCTGATCGCCGGTTAAAACGTGAATTTGGTTAGATACCGCTTCTGTAGAAACATAGGAGCTATAGCTTAAACGGTTTTGGCCGGCTTTAGGACGGCGGGTAGTAACAATGATTACGCCGTTTGATGCACGGTTACCGTAGATAGCCGTTGCAGAAGCGTCTTTCAGTACGTCAATACTTTCAATATCGGCAGGGGCCAGCAAGTCAATAGATGCGCCCGGCACACCGTCTATCACATAAAAAGGCTCTGTTGAACCGGTAATGGTTGACGGGCCACGTAATACTGTTGAAGGCGTAGTGTTAGGGTCACCGCTTTTGCTGATGTTCAAACCGGCTACTTTACCTTGCAGTAACTCGGCCGGGGTGGTTAATAAACCTGAGTTAAAATCTTCGGCTTTTACCGTAGTGATGGATGAGGTAACTTCCCTTTTGCTGGAAGTACCGTAACCAATAACCACAACGTCATTCAGTTGTTTCTGATCGGTTATCAGCGAAATATTGATTATTTTTTTATCACCTACAGTTTCCGTTTTGGGGAGATAACCTATAGCAGAAAAGGTAAGCGCATCGGCAGGGCCGGAAACGTTAATTGTATACAAACCGTTTACGTTTGTGGTAGCGGTTGTAGCCGATCCTTTAGCTTTCACGGTAACTCCGGGCAGGGGCGTATTGGTCTCGTCGGTAACGGTCCCTTTAATTTGTGCGCCATTGTTTTGTGCATTTGCCGCAGCAAATTGTAATACAAGTACCAGCGCTAAAACTGCCCGACCTGCAATACCACAAAATGGCCTTATAAATAAGGTGTACATTTTTTTCATGGGTGATTAAATAATTTTTAACTTAAAATGGATTGAAATTTTTAGTGTTAGTTAATAGAAACAGTTACCGGTAATTTGATCATCTATTACCAATACGTGTGCTAAAGCACCTGCCCCCACTACTTAACAATTACTTAATGCACCTTTATGACGATTTGCACCCGGCGGAGAATTTGGGCACTTAAATTAGGCAAAACATACCCTGGCGCGTTTAGGTTAATCCGTAAAATCAAGGGCTGCTTTGGGCGTAATTCAGACGATGGTGAGGTGGGTCTGTATAGCTATTTTAGGACGGGGCAGTGTGACAGAAAAACAAGTTTTTTATGTTAACCCTCTAAAAATATAAATAATTGACTATCAAATATTTAAGCAGTTTTTAAATTAAAAAGTGTTAAGTTGTGTTAACCCTCTCTGCCCTCCTATCCTCCCGCAGCTTTATGGTTTTTTTACCCAAATTCTGTTTTTAGTACCCTGGGTTTTGTGTAAGTGTTGGGCTTATTTGCATTTGCATAGCCGGTATAGGGTAAATGCGGTGATTGGTATTGTTATCGGTTTTATAGCCCCAACTGTTTTCCCATTTGCCAAAACGAATGAGGTCATTACGCCGCCAGCCTTCAAAGGCCAGCTCTCGGCCTCGTTCATCTAAAATATCCTGAAGACTAACAGTGCTTAGTGGTGCTGCGTTAGCCCGCGCCCTTACCTGGTTTATCAATACAAGCGGGGTCTCTCCGTAGGTTACAGCCGCGCCCCGTAAAATAGCTTCGGCTTTGGTTAGCAAAACGTCGGCTAACCTAAAAACAGGCACATCATTACTTTGGTTACGGGTTAAGGAGGTTTTATCGGGTAAAAATTTATTGTTGCGATAGCCTTTAGCCTTACCTAACTCATCATTACCCACATCCAGTTTCAGTGGGTCTACAGTTGGGTCAAGCGTAAGGTTGGGGGTAAATTCAAGCTGATACGTAATTGGCGCACTGGCATCGGCACCGGTATAAGTTTGATCGCGCCCCACCTTGGTTGTTTGAATATTTATAGGTTGGCCAAAATTATCGTACTGCTTACCCACTAACCATTGCTGATTTCGCACATCGTTAGGGTCATTATACAAAGCGTAAAAAGTTGGTAAGGTGGCCATTGGGTCGCTGGGTATAAAGGGGATACCGTATTTATCTTTCAAATTAGGATGTAAACTATAACGGGCAAAATACTGGTTCAACGCCAGTTGGTTATCATAGGGTATGGCAAAAATAAAATCGCTTATCTGCGGGCCGTTGTCAATATCAAACATTTTGATGTAATTGGCATCGAGCAAAAAGTTTTTGCTTTGTATAATGCTATCGCACATGGCAACCGCATCGCTGTATCTTGAAATACCGGTATAGTATTGAGAATTGATATACATTTTGGCAAGTAAGGCAAAAGCCATCCATCGCGTTGGCCGTCCGTAAGTTGAAACACCCACCGTGCCGTTCAAATCGGGTAAAGCCAGTTTAATTTCGCTTTCAATATAACTGAATACCTGGTTGCGCGGTGTAGTTACCAGGCCGGTTGTATCGCCAAAGCTTTTAATCAAAGGAATGTTGCCATACAGGTCCATCATAAAAAAATTGGCCAATGCTCTGGTGGCTCGTATCTCGGCCACAGTAGTTCTTTTAGCGGAGTTATCAGGCAGGGTGCTAAATAAGTTCATAATACGGTTGCAGGTAGTAATTTCGCTAAAGCCCCATTGCCAGGTAATATTTACATGCTCATGATCTATCGTCCAGCTATGGTAATGCAGATCACGCCATTTCCCACCATCGTACCAGTTACCGCCCCTGGCAACTATTAAAGCTTCATCGGTACTCAACTCCTGCATAAACCAGTAGGATTGCGCATATTGACTACGTAACTGCGTATAAGCAGGCCCCGATGCAGCAATATATTCTGTAGGCGTTGTTGGAAAATTATTAGGCGTTAGTTGCGCAAGTACAGGCACATCAAGCTTGGTGCAATTGGTAAGCGTTAGGGTTACACCACTTAGCAGTAAAACATAAATTGTGTGTATAATCTTTTTCATATTTTAATTTTATAATGCCAAACTTATTCCTGTTATAAATGACCGCGTTTTGGGGTAATAATTATGATTGTCGATACCCGGCGTTATAGAGCCTATATTTATTTCGGGGTCAATGCCCCTGTAGCCGGTTATGGTGAATATATTGGTGCCTGTAAAATATAACCTGATAGACCTTAGAGCCTTGTTGGCAAATTTTAAATTGTATGCAAACGAAGCATTGTCTAAACGCAGATAGGTGCCGTTTTCCAAATACCTGTCAGAGTATAAGCTGGCATTATAGTCATTATATGATTCGGTTAAGGTTAGGGTTGGGATATTATGATTGCTCGCATCGCCCGGCGAGTTAAGTGTAGCCAGTGTTGCGTTTAATATTTTATTACCCGTTACCCCCCTCAAAAATATATTCAGCTCAAAGTTTTTGTATTTGAAATTATTACCGAAACCAAAAGTAAGCTTGGGCTGCGCGTTACCAAGATAACGCTGGTCTGTAGATTCCGGAGAAGTCGTGGGATTGCCATTCTTATCCTCAAAAGTTGACACCCCCTCGCTGTTTTTTCCTAAATAGTGTAAAGTATAAAACTGGCCAACGGGATAACCTGCCTGTATGATCTGTGTACTGATATTGCTTTGGCCGGTTCCATCAGCATAGCCGGTATAGATATAATTTAGCTTGAAGTTATTGTTTGACAGGGAGATAACCTCATTTTGATTATGGGCTATATTGAAGTTGCTTGTCCATTTGAATTGACCCGATACCAGAGGTACCGCATTCATACTAAACTCAATGCCCTTATTGTTCATCTCACCGGCATTTGCGTATACCGAATTTGCCGCGCTGTATGATAACGATACCGGCTGTTGGTAATTATAAATGAGGTCGGTTGTTGTTTTGTTATAAACGTCAATTGTCCCTGTGAGCCTGTTGGCAAAAAACCCAAAATCAATCCCGGCATCTAATTGCGCGGTTTTTTCCCATTGCAAATTTGGGTTGGGGTTTTGCGTTGGCCCTATCGCATTTACAAACGAGCCGTTATAATAAAACGAGCCGGTTGTATTGTTTAGCAACAATGGCGTAAGTGGATCAAACCCGATGGTATTGCCGGCTACACCATAACCTGCTCGCAGCTTTAAATCGCTAAAAATATTTTTGTTTTTTACAAAGTCTTCTTCAATTAGTTGCCAGGCAGTCGAGACAGTTGGGAAATACCCCCAACGATGGTTAATGCCAAAAGCTGATGACCCATCGCGGCGCAACGAGCCCTGCAACAGGTATTTATCTTTATAACTATAATTAAAGCGCGAGTAGAAAGAAATCAACCTCAAAGTTTCTATCGAAATATTGCCGTAAAGCGGCACGTAACCGGCAGGTGCCTGTCCCAATCCTAAATTATAATAAGTAGTGGCATCCGAAGCGAAGTTTACATTGGATGTTTGAAAACCATCGCCATTTACATCCTGCTCCCACGAATAGCCTAACAAAAACTTAAAGTGCTGGTTATTGGCAAAGGCATGATCGTATGATAAATAGTTTTCTAAAATTTGCCTGGTATTTTCATACGTTGACCTGATGGCCTCGCCGTTTGAATTATAAGCCAGTAATGAATAGTGATTGTGATAGGTGTTAGCGTTAACGGTATTGGTTTGGTAATTAACATTTAGGTTATAGGTGATATTAAAGGGTAGTAATACCTCGGCACCCGCATTGGCCAAAATGGTTTTTAATTTGGTATTATATTGATCGTTAGCAATAAGGCCGAGCGGATTATAGGTTTGAGTACGGGTTAAGTCTTCCCTGTATGTGCCATCGCTATTAAATACATTTAGCGTGGGCAAAAAACGAAGTACATTGTAAAAAACCAACGAGTCGACATCAGTTTGATTGCTTACCATATTATATAAAGAAAACCTAAGTTTTAAATGATCCCGCAGGGCACGTTGTTCAATATTAACGCGCCCTGTAAACCTATCAAGCGATGAGCCCTTAATAATTGCATTATCCTGGAAGTAGTTAATGCTACCGCTATAGGCAAAGCCATCGCCGCCATTGCTAAAGCCGATGTTATGGTTTTGAGCAAAACCGGTACGGCTTACCTCTTTCTGCCAATTAGTGTTCCCCCCATTATCATCAGCAGGAGCCAATGCTTTGTTGTTTTGCATTAAGTAGGTACGCAATTGGTCGGCAGTGGCTACACTAATGAAATTTGCTATTTTTTGCACAGAGCCATAGCCATTATAAGTAATTTTTAATTCGCCGGGTTTACCCTTGCGCGTGGTAATTATAATTACACCATTTGCCGACCTATCGCCATAAATTGCCGATGCGGAAGCATCTTTTAAAACCTCAACAGACGCAATATCATCGGCACTTACCAAATTTATATCAGCGCCAGGTATCCCGTCAATTACATAAAAAGGCTGTTGCCCTAAGTTTAAGGTGGAAGGGCCGCGTAATATCACGGTAGGCACGCCGTTAGGGTTGCCATCTTCTGAAATGTTGAGCCCCGATACCTTGCCTTGCAGTAGCTGAGCTGGATTTGTAATAACGCCTGCATTAAAATCCGGTGCGTTGAGCGATGATATGGCGTTGGTAATATCTTTTTTTAAGGTGCTGCCGTAGCCTACAATAACTACCGGATCAAGTTCTGTAACCGTTTTTTTAAGTTTTATAGCTATAGAAGTTGTACTGCCGGGTTTTACATCATACCCCGTTAACACCTGGGTTTCAAAATTTATGCAATCAAAAGTTAATGTATAACCGTCTCCGTAGGGAATATTGCTAAAGTAAAATATCCCGTTAACATCTGTTTTTGCATAATAGATAAAATTATCTTTTTGAAGTTTAATATTAACGCTAAATATCGGGGTACCGTGTTCATCATTCACTATGCCTGTTATCAGAGGTATTTGGCTTTGCCCGTGTAGTACACTCCAACACGGCAGCAACAGTAATATAAAGAGCCAACTTTTATTAAACATTCCTTTGCAACTTATGGCATATTAAAAAAAGGACGCTCTAAGTACTTTTTATAGGAGTGCCGTTACTTATTCTTTTTTGATTATCACATCTTCACAACTGCCAGTCTATAAATTTCATTCTGCTTAGTTACTTTAAGGTTATTTAACCTCGCAATTGTTGATAGCACTGCATACGGAGTTTCTGACTTTGAATTAACGGTGCCGGTAAAATACCTGTTTGTTATATCATGCGGATCGGCAACTATGTCAACATGATATGCTTTTTTTAGTGCATTTACTACTGCCGGTAAAGACTGATTTTTAAATATGATTAAATCATTATCAAATACAGTAGACGCTTCAACAGTTGATTTGGCAGCCTCATTATCAACTTTAAAGCCGAAAATATTTATATTATTAGCTGAATTATCAGCCACTGCCATATAACCCGGATTAAGGTAAACATCGGCGTGTTTTTGCCCATTTACCACATTTACCTGCTTTACAACAACCCTACCAGTAAAAAGCTGAATTACTGTTTTGTTTGAATTTTTAAACGCCGTTATTTTGAAGCTGGTACCTAATGCGGTAGTTGAAAAATTACCTGCATATACCGTAAACGGCCAATGTTTATTTTTTTCAACCTTAAACGTTGCTTCGCCATTGAGGTAAACATCGCGTTTATCTCTGTCGAAAACGTGCTTATATATTACCCTGGTTTTTGCTGTTACCGATATGGTTGTACTATCACTCAATAAAACCACCATAGTATGGCCTGTTTTATTATCAACTGTGTCCAAAACAGGGTTTGGCAGTGTTGTTTTTGCCGCTGATTGCAAAAGACCTGTTGTTTTAGGCCGCCTTAAGTTATTAGCAAGTAACGCAATAATACCGGCTATAATAATTATTGATGCGGCAATGGCTAAAGGCTTAAAAGGGAATATTCTGCCTACCGGTGTTGGCAGTATATGATCTTCAATTATCTCAAACATTTGATCAGAAAGTCCTGCCGGCAAAGGTGATTTTTCGGCAAAGTCCAGCCACCCCCGTTCATCAAGGTATTTATCCAGTTCGTCCGGATAATCATCAAAATATTTACTTACAGCTGTACGTTCCTCCGGCGTACATTCCTGCCGAAAAAATCTAAGTATTAGTACTTCGGTGATCTCCATATACAACTAATACGTTCGGGAATGGCACCACCCCTACTAATAAATTACAATTAATTAATTTTCTGTTCACTATTTGTTTAAATTGTTTTTTCAAGCTCTTATAAAAAAAAGGAATTCATGGAATTGCGCAACTGTTTGATAGCCTTAGAAATATGATTTTCGACCGTTTTTGGCGATATTGATAGTATATCTGCAATTTGTTTATAGGAAAAACCACTAACACGGCTCAGCTTAAATACCTTCTTTCGGATGGTAGGTAAAGTTTCTATGGCGTTATATACGTGTTGCAGGGTATCACGATCTGCCACCTGGTTATCTTCATAGTGTTCGTCGTGAACGCTGCTTATTATTTCATTATATTTTAATTTAACGGTTTCTTTTCTCAATTCGTCAATCAATGTAGTTCTCGCAATCCTGAAAAGCTGTATATCAATTGTCAATTCGTTGGATAGTTTGGCCCGGGTTTCCCATAGCTTGATAAAAGTTATCTGAACTATTTCCTGGGCTAAATAAGCCGACTGTGTACGGTTATAAACAAACTGATATAATTTAGTATGATAGTCCTGATACACCATCCTAAAAAAATCAATATTGTTATTTTTTAATTCTGTTATAGAGTCTGCCATACTTCAGGGGCAAATATGTAACACGCTTATGATTTTAGACATCATTAATGGTTAAATTATCGTTAATAGATCAACTACCAGGTAGTTTAGCAGACTTATCCCTAAACTTAATTTCCACAATAGTTAGTTATAACTATTTATCATCGGTGTCATGCCCGGCCAGCTTTGCCGGATATTTAGCGTTACCTTTTGCTGCAAACCATAAAATATGGTTCATTACATCGTCATCACCGCCGTCAACATGGTCATACTCCGGCCTTAATGATAAGGTGGCGTAATGCAAAGCCGGGCCTTTTAATGAACTTAACACCGGATTTAAACGATTAATTGGGATATGGTTTTCAACGTGCTTATAAACTAAGGTTGAGGGCTTACCGGTAAAGCAATCAAACATTGGCAATGCAGTGGCATCTATAATATTCATTGGTGGTAAGCCTAAAATTTGCTCAATTGACCGGACAATACATGTTTGATTATAGTTTTTAGCAACTTTGGTTTTAAGCCTGCTATATGGGCTTATCACAAACCCCGTGGTGCGATAGGCAGACACGTGGTCCCATCCTGCCTGCGAGTCATCTTCGGTAACAAATATTACTGTGTTTTTCCAAAACCTGCTTTTTGAAAGCGCCTCGACTATTCGGCCCAGTGCCAGGTCATTATCTGCCACCATTGCTTCGGGGGTTGGTAATCCGGGCCTGGTACCTGAAGTATGGTCTGACGAAAGAGCCATAACCATCAGGTTGGGTAATTGGTCGCCGGGCTTCTTTTCATACTCGTTTAATTCTTTTATAAAGCCATCAGTTCTAACTTGCTCATTAATTGTGTGGTCATCCGAGCCGGGATAGTTTTGTGACAACATTGGCCGTACCCGTGATATGGTACTGGTATTGTTGAATACAAAAGGTTTACCTGCTTTGTAATCATTATAGATACTTGACCAGTTTAATTTTTTATCATAATGCGGGATGCAAGCCTCGCCATAAATCCTAACATTTTTACCATGATCTGCAGCGTTATTCCAAATAAACCCATTATCATCGTAAACCAGTGCGTCTTCCTGCACATGCGGATAGCTCCTGAACCACGACCTTACACTTTTTTCTACATAATCTGTCACCATAGCCGCATCTGTCCATTGATGGCCTTCCGCCGAGCATTTGCCTGATGCATAGTAATTATCCATTAATAAAAAATCGCGGGCAATTTGATGCTGGTTGGGCGTAATACTATCGCCGTAAATGCATAATGATTTTAAACCATTGCCTTCCGGCATATCACCCAAAACCTGATCGTAGGTGCGGTTTTCTTTAATGATATATAAAACATGCTGAAAAACAGAAGGTTCGCCTATCCTTTCAGGAATTGGACGGGGCATGATATTTTTGCGCGGCAATAAGTTAGCTATTTGCTGCCTGAAACTTAAATTAAGACTCTTTACTTTTTTAGTGTATTGTTGCAATAAAATATCGTTAGGCAAATTAATAATTGAAACTGTAGCTCTTTGATGATGCGAATTGTATGCTGTGGCTTTAGTTTTGCCTAAATCATCATCTAAGCCTGATTTGCTTATCTCATTGCTACCAATGCGCGAACCCTCGCCCTCCAGGTTGGTTACAAATAAGGTATGGTCATCAACAGCCAACCCACCCGGATAGGCCTCGGTAGGTATGAAACCTGTTACTTCACTTTTCCCTGAACCATGGCTGCTATCTTTGCTTCCAAGCTTTACTACCGCTACGGCGTTGTCTAAGCCGTTGGCTACATATAATATATTGCTTTGTTTATTAATAGCTAAAGCATTGGGCGTATCTCCAATATAGCTTTTCTTACCAGGGTTTAGCTTTACGCTAATGCTGTTAGTCTGTTTAAGCACGTCTGTAGCTATTATAGACACCATATCACTATTACCGTTTGCCACATACACGTATTGCTCATCGTCACTGCTGATGATGGCATTGGGGTGCAGACCAACTGAAATTTCTTTTATCAGTTTGCCTTGCTGCAAATCCATCACCATAATAGTACCTGTTGATACAGCACCGGTTTTAGGATTGACGTATGATTTACCGTAAGGAACGCCTGCACTTTCATGGCGTACAGTATCTGTCACTATTTTACCGGCCCAGTTAGTCACAAACGCTTTGTTTTTCGCGATGACTATGCCATAAGGTGCTACGCCGGTTGCTTGTGTCCAAACGGGCTTGCCAGTGTCGAGGTTAATTTTAGCTAACTGGTTGTTACCGTTAAGAACTACATACATATAATTAACGCCGTTTTCCTGGTGTATAGTTACATCATTTGGCAAGGCAAGCGGTGATTCTCCTTCGGCTTTAAACGCAAAAGTGTTTCTAATACTGATCTTACCTCCATTCCAAACAGCCTGAAATACATATGATCGAGATGTTTTACCCTTACCTGCGGCTGCACTCCAAAAAAGCTGCGTTGTACCATCAATATTTAAAACCTTTAAACCGGAGTATGTACTTGATAAGCCACTGTACTGCCTGTTATCCTTATACACCCAGCGCGTAACTACTTTGCAGGTACCAGTATCTATTAGCGTTATCCCCGAACGGTCTTCAATTGCTATAAGTTTGCTTCCCGGTATTAATCGCACATCCATGCTATGGTTTTCCTCATCAGCATCACCAAAAGAAACTACTTTTCCGGCAGGGTCAATAATACGGTTATAAGGCATTAATACTGGCAAAATATTACGGCTAAGCGTACTATCATCATAAGCGCTATGCATGTTTGCTTCATCATCAGCAGCAGCTAATTTATGGTTGGTAATTGCACTACAGGCAAACAGTAACAACAGGGCTGTACTAAAAATAATCCGTGTTATTGATGACGTTTTTATCATAAGTTAATTGTTTGGAAAGGCAAAAATATGGATTATATATAACGCTGATTAGCGCCACTGCAAAACAGTTGCGCTAATTAGTGAATACTTATGTTAGTTTAAAAATTCGGATCAAAATTGAAATATATCGGGTTTGATAATCCAACCATATTCCCGGTTAATGCCATAGAGTTTGGAACTTCAGGATAAGCAGTAGATGGTCCTGTAACTTCAAGGCGATAAAAAGTACGGCCTATTAATGTTGGAGTATCGGTAAATTCCACAGTAGGTATTTTACCTGTTAACGTTGTTTGAAAAGTTTTATAGGGGTTGCCGTTTTTGATAAGGTTAACTGTATAAGCGGTATCTGTTCTCGCTTTTCCGGTTAACTGAACACGAAAATTAACTGGCTTGCCGGTAGCTTTAACATTGTCGCCCATCATCATATCCATTTTGCCATCGCCATCTATGTCCGCGAAAAATTCAACACGCGGCCCGTAAGGATTAGCGCTGATTGAAACGCGTCCGTTAGTCAGTGCATCTACAACAGCCTGGGTGGATCTGTCTGTCGCATATACCCATGTAGTAGGTGTGCCTACATAATTAGCGGTGCGCTGTATACTATTTTTGGTTGCTTTATCAGGCGAGTCAGGCGTGCCATGATGCGAATCGCTACCACCGCGACCCGTTAATTTACGACCCGATGAAAGCATATCGTCCCATATCATGATGGCATTTGCGTTTTTAGGCCAAACTGCCGAGTTCCATACCTCAATAGAGTTTACCATATCATAAGAAAACCCGAAATGATCTTTTCCGCTTGGGTGATTGGCCGACAAGTGGATATCCAATTCTTTTTTTACCGCGCCAACCACTACATCGCGCTGATCGCGAACGTCATACAAACGCTGATGATCATAAGGGCGTGATGAGAAAACGTTACCATGCCCGCGTGTTGTTGTCCATTCACCACCGTATAGCAACAATAAACCATCCGCTTTAAATTCGGGATCTGTCCAGGTATTATGTGCAACATCTCCGCGCACGTGATTATCATGATCGGTTATACAGATATAATCCATCCCTACAGATTTGGAGAACGCGATGATTTTTGCAACAGAGTTATTTGAAGCATCTGTACTGTGATTGGAATGCAGGTGAAGGTCGCCTTTTAACCATACACCGTTTGTCATACTTGCAACAGGCGGCAAAGGCCCAACTTCTGTTGGTGCCCAGGGGTTAATATGGGTTGGCGACTGGGCAAATGATGTACCTACCGTGCAGACCATCATAAATACTAAAAGAAAAGTAACGGCAACTACTGCTGCCAATCTGTTTTTTGTGTTTTTGAATATCATATATTTTTGTGCTGATATCCATAATACGTTTAGTAGCGGGTATACCCCCATCTGTTTATATTACCAAATAGTTAATTGCTCGTGAATTTACAGTTGGGGGGGGGGGGGCAATGATTATTTTACACTACAGGGCCCCTGTGAAGATTCTGCCGAGACAGGAAGACAGCTAATTTGTTCCAAACGGTACAACGACAGAATATGACATACTTACAGGCTGGCCTTTTTGAATTGCCGGTTTCCATTTTTGGGTATTGTCTTTCAAAACCCGTATAGCTATCTCATCAGCTTCCGCATTGAGTGATTGTGTTATTTTATATCCCGTTAAGCTGCCGTCCTTTTCAACAACAAAACTTACAGTTACCTTACCGGTTTGGGCATTGTTATAATCGCGATTGACATATTTTTTCATATACTTTGCAAAAGCATCATTTCCCCCCGGTGGCTCGGGCGCTGTATCCTGTTGTATATTTTGAGATTGCCCCAATAAGTTGTCTTCAGCTTTATTAACTTGTTTTGCTTTTACCATTATTACGAACAGCAATAACAGGAATACAGACAAAAGTTTTTTCATTCTATAAATGTAATCGTAATCAGGGTCGAAAACGAAGGATTATAGAATTATTAGTCGTTATCATCAATATAAGTGTGGTGACGAAATTAATAAACTATTGGGACTATAATTTTTCTGCAATGCGGGATCCCTGCGGAGTCCGTATGGGGGCTGTAAGATGTGGTTGAAGCAATGCGGAAATTAAATCGGCGTAATAATCTTAATAATTCCTAAATTTATGTATACTCATCATAAACCTATAAATAAATTTGAAAAAAGACATGTTGTTTCACAAAGAAGGAAAGTTGAAAGCAACGCTCAAATTAAAACATTGCCTTCAACCTTACAATTAATTGATTATCAATTAATTAAGTTGATGCGATGAAAATCTATTAGAACACTTGTTCAGTATTTTAGAGGTTTTGGATGGTATGATAAAGAATAAATTGGATAAGTAAAAATAGTGATGAATAGGGAAATTTATTTGTTGTTTAATTTCTTAACCATCTGTAAAGCTGATTTTAAGTGTTTTCATAGGAGAATTTTTAATGCAAAATACCTCTACTCTACATTAAGGATTTGTTTAATCTTAACCGATCTTCATATTTAAGGAAATGGACATTAATTATTCTTAATTTTCTCCTGAAACTCTTTCGTTATAAAATACCCGCCTGTTTTAAGCGTACCTTTAAAGTCTATAAAAGATAATTCTTGCAACTTTTTTATATCTCTCATGATGTTACCTTCGTTGATATTTAGCTCTTTTGCGATCATATTGGACCCGCAAGCCAGGATTGCCTACAATAATTCTTATTATTTTAGCAAAACGCTCTTTAGCAGAAATACTGAATTGATCTCCCAGTAATTGATTTACTGTGTCATTGCTTGGTTTGAAGAACGATGGTAAATACTTTTTTCATTTTTATATTTTAGTTTGATGATTAATACTTCTTTACCGTACAATAGGTTCGGGTAAGCGCGAAATTGGCTGATAACCGGTAAATTCAATATAGGACGAAGAATACCAGGGTTTACGAGGTTCTTCTTTCGTCAAATCTGTACTGAGGTATTTTTTATTGCTGTCGCTAAGAATAGTTACAACAACTGCATCCGGGCCTAATTCATCGGCCAGCTCTATAGCGCCGATGATATTGGCTCCCGAAGATATGCCTACGGCAAGCCCCAGTTGCCTTGACAATTTTTGCGCCATGATTATAGCGTCACCATCATTGGCCTGCAAAACTTTGTCTAACTGATCAAGCTTAACAATTGCAGGTATAAATTCATCTGATATGCCCTGGATACGGTGGCTTCCCTCCTTATAGCCTGTGGTTAACGTTGGTGATTCTGCCGGTTCCAAAGGATGCACCTTAACATCAGGATTCATGGCCTTTAAATATTTACCAACGCCCATTACCGTTCCGCCTGTGCCAACACCGGCCACAAAAGCATCCGGTTTAAGGCCGATTGCCGCCAACTGTTCCCATATCTCCTTACCAGTAGTCATTTCATGGGCCTCGGCATTATAAATGTTTTCAAACTGGCGGGGCAGGAAAACACCGCCTTTTTCGGCCATTTCCTCACTAAGTTTTATACTGCCTAAAAAACCTCCCGCTTCTTTACTGATCAATATAATATCGGCACCCAGGCTACGAATAATGTCAATACGCTCTTTACTCAGCCAGTTGGGCATAATTATTTTCACTTGGTGGCCCAATGCCTTACCAATTGCTGCAAAGGCAATTCCGGTGTTGCCGCTCGTGGCTTCTATAATGGTATCCGTCAGATTGATCCTGTTATGCCTATAAGCCTTGTACAAAATATAAAGGGCCATACGGTCCTTTAAACTCCCGGTAAGGTTATATTGCTCGCATTTTACAAATATTCTACCTGCACTCCCATTGTAAATATATTTCAGTTCCAGCATTGGGGTGTTACCAACTAAATGCCACAAACGCCTTAATTTCTCATCAAGTCCAACCCCTGAATTAGCTATATCTAAATTATTTATCATGTTCCATAATTTCTACGGTAAGTCTCCGTGCATCTAATAATAATATCAACCATTTGGTTAAAATCCATAAATATTATGCTTTTTTGTTTTGCTATTTTTTAGCTATAACCTCAATTAAACTACTCTGGTGAGCCGTAAAACTGTTATGAATTTACCTCGTGGCCTAAGTCATTTCTTTTTATCGTGGTGAAGCAGTAAAAAGGCGGCAGCTACTAAGATGGCGCAAAATAAGCTTGATGTCATTTTGGTAGTTTTCGATAAAAAAACGCACCTGCTCTTACAGGATGCGTTTTTTTGAATTATTAACTAATCATCATAAAGAACAAAGAGTATTTTTAAAGCAGCCCATCCAGTTCGTCGTGGCCGTTGATGCGGTTCCATATCATTTTGGCAATAAGGATCACCAGTACCACAATAACCAGGCATAAACCGGATAAGGCGAGCACATGATATCCATTGCTATTTAACATTACTGGTTACCTATCCTAATTGCTGCTTTTCGTTATTCTGATATCCATTACATTGCCTGTAACCAACAGTCGGTTTCTGACCTCCTGCAACTGTAACTCATCTGCAAAACGATAATGGCGTATCGTTTTATTAGTTTAAGTTCCATATAGCATACAGCCACCTTTTAAAAAGCGTCTTCCCATTCACGGGAAGACACTCGAATTAAACATTATTAACTATCAACCAAATGCAATCTCCTATAAGGTTTCAACTAAAAAAAGCTCTTCTTTTAGATCTTCTATAAACGCGTCAATAAGTTGATGGCTTATTCCAGGCATACATATAATATGGCTATATCCATTTTCCGTAGCGATCTGCCACTTTTGACGTAATGCCGACGAAGGTTCGGGAAATGAAACTGTGATTGCCGAAGGATTACGCCAGGCGTTGACGCCAAGCGCCTCAAGGTGCCTGATCGTATAATCGGCTGTTTCCAAACAATCTAAAGCGCGTTTTTTAAGGCCTTCTACACCTAATTTCTTAACTGCATACCACATAAAAAGCGGGCTATGGCCATTCCTGCTTCCGGTAATGGTGGTATCCATTGTGCCTATATAAGGTATTACTTTGCCTATTCGTTCTTTATAATTTTTTCTAACCAATACTAATCCACATGGGATTGGCGAACCGATAAATTTATGCCCGCTGATGGCAATACTGTCGGCCCCGTAGGTAAAGTCAAATCCGGGCTTTAGATCCAGCAAGGCGCTATATGTGCCGGCTAATGCAGCGTCACAGTGTATGTAATGATTCCTGATAGCCAGCTCCCGGAAAATAGCTTTAATCTTCGTGATATCATCTTTTGCTTCTGTCATAGTAGTGCCTATATTAGCCAGGATGATTACCGGTTGCTCCCTATGCATTTGCACCATTTGCCGCAGGTCGTTATAGTCTATTTCACCAGTTTCATCCGTTCTGATAATAATGCTGCGGAGATTTAGTAACTGAATGTTTTTTTGAACACTGTAGTGCATCGCTTCCGAATAATATACAATTCCGTTAGGATATAGCTCCCTGGCAACGTATAAGCCATAAAGATTACCTTCCGAACCGCCGTTGGTAATATATCCCCACCAGTTATTTTCAGGTGCCTTGAATAGTGCTGCAAAGAACTGCAACACTTCCAGTTCTATCGACCGGGAATTTAGATCATACGTAGATTCAATGAATGGGTCGCCGACATTGTTCAGCGGTAGTTTTAGTAAAGGATAAAGCTCGGAATAATCAAAATCCTGGGCGATAGGATATCCTATGAAATATTTGTAGCGCTCAAAGGCTTTTTCAGTGTAATCATTTAAGCGATCACCATCAACGGAATTTAGTAACTTTTTCATATAGGCATAAATTTGATTTTGTCAAACATTTCTTCTCATTTTTTCTCTTTAAAAGCCATCAACCCGTTTTTAGGGTATTCCGCATAAGCAATTGCATCGTATGATGCTCTGCATGGTGCCAATAATTCCCCGTTTTTATCCGGCAATACATAATCCGGCTGGGAATTACTATTAAAATGCGAGGGCCCGGAGGTCGGGGCCCGGCAGCATTTTGGTCGGCCCCGACGTGTCCCGTCAAAGCTTTATTATTGCACTTTGGGCTTCAGCGTATTGTTTAACCGCTCGTACATATCAACCAGGTGATCGCGCGTGATTGTATCTGAACAATGCGCAGAAGCATTTTTAAATTCCGAAGCCAATAATTTGGCGTGAGCCTTAATGATGGATAACCCATCGTTAACAGACCCTATTGCCTTTGGAGATAGTAATGCAATTACTGCTTCTACATATGTTTTTTGCAAATCGCGCCTGTACATACTGATGGATTTGTATAACGGCAATTCAGAGAAAATGCCTTGTTTTAAATCGTTTAGCATTTCTGAAGCGGTATAGGCCTTCCCGGGAAACCCGTCTTCTTCACTAATCAGGCGCGCCATAGTAGAGGAGCTAAGTAAGGAAGCCAGGATCTTCTTCTGCACGTCTGTGACGATGTTAAAACCAAGGGGGCTCACCAGGTATAGCTTCCTGTCCATGAGCCAGTAAGGTGTGGTGAACAATTGCTTCTGCAAAAAAGCCATCGCCCGCTTTTGTTTGGCTTTATCCGCTAATTCGTATTCGGGGCCCTGCTGTTCTACAGTTTTAGGCGTTTCATAAATACCGCCGATATTGCGGCATACATGCCCCATAAAGCGGCTGTACTCCCCAACCAGTTCTTTGTAAAGCGCTGCGGCCCGGTCGTAGTTGCCGCCAGGTTTCGCGGCCCATTCAATCAAATGCGGCTCTATTCTTTTCAGGTTCTTGATGCCGTAGCTGCTGGCCAGCATCGCGTCATCGCCCAGGTCCTCGCTCTGGTCGCGTGGATCAATACTGTTTAAAGGAAAGTTGTCGGTAGTTGGATCTAACTGGCTGCCATAAAAGTACTGTTTGCCCGAGGCCAACTTTTCAATGATCCATTTATTCATGTAATCCTTCTCTTCTGGTGCTGATTTAAACTGCGGCAGCCACTTGTACCCCCATTCAATAGCCCATTTATCGTAATCACCGATGCGGGGAAAAATGCCCTTCGGCCCGATGTTATCTTCAGGCTGTGCCACGTAGTTAAAGCGTGCATAGTCCATGATTGATGGCGTATGGCCATGCTCCTCCACCCAGGCTTTGTTTCTAAGATTCTCAACCGACACGGTTGATGATGCACCGAAGTTATGTTCCAGGCCAAGCGTGTGCCCAACTTCATGCGATGATACGAAGCGGATCAACTGCCCCATTAATTCATCGTCCAGTTCGGGTTTATGGGTCCTCTGGTCTATCGCTCCTGCCTGTATAGTGTACCAATTCTGTATCAAGGCCATTACGCTATGATACCAACTGATATGGGTTTCAAGAATCTCTCCGCTACGTGGATCGTTTACGTTAAAGCCGGCGGCATTTTCAATGGCGGACGGCTTATAAACAACCATTGAATGGCGCGCATCGTTCGCGCTCCAGGTGGAATCGTTCACGGGTGCCTCTTTTCCAAAAATAGCGTTTTTGAAGCCCGCTTTCTCAAAGGCTGCCTGCCAGTCATTGATACCGGCGATAAGGTAAGGCACCCATTTTTTAGGCGTGGCCGGATCGATGTAGATAATAATCGGCTTTTTTGGCTCTACCAACTCGCCGCGCTTATATTTCTCAATATCCTCATCTTTAGGCTCCATCCGCCAGCGCTGGATATACCGGGTAGCACCCACCCCGTGCGAATCGACATCAAAATCTACGTATGAGTTGGAAAAAAAACCAATTCGGGCATCTTTTAGCCTCGGTTTCATTGGTGCCATCGGCAATAGCAAAAGAGATGTGTTTAGTTCGATGGTAGAAGACTTACTTTCGTTGACCATCGTCTTCACCGTTTTGATTTCAATATTATCGGGAAAGGCCTGAATTTCCTCGATGTAACCCCTGTCAGGAACTTGAAATTTAAATATATCTAAAGGCCCCCACACCGGAGGGGCAAAAGTTGAGGTCATGTTTTTGCTGTTTAAAAAATCAGTTATGTCAATCACCAAACTTTTAGCCTTCTTGTTGAACGCTTTGATCGGAAAAATAACCTCAATTGATTGCAGGTTATTGTTTTCCAGCGAATGTGATAATCCGTTTGCAGTCGTATCATTGGCCACATTGTGAAAATTAACCGAACGCAACGCGAGCCTGTCACCAGGAATACGGTCAAAACTTATCACCGGCCGGCCCATCTCGTCGCCGTCGTACCCCAAATTTATCAACGGAACAACTATTTCGCCGTTCCCTTTTTCAATACGGGTAACCGCCAGAATGTCCCGTTTTAAAAGTGAGTCGGGGATTTCAAGAAAGTATTTGTCCTTAACGATATCAACCTGGAAAAAGCTTTTCAATTTCCTGGCGCTGGCAGGGACAACATCTTCATAAGGTTTAATAGCCGCAGGCAACGCGGGTGGTAATTTTTTAGCCGTATCAGTTACGGCTTCCTTTGATTGGCCGTTTGCCAAGCTGCCGCTTAGCACAAATAAAAGGCCGATAACGTAGCACGAAAAAGGTATTTTAGTTATTAAGTTCATTATGATTATTATTTTAAAGGTATGTGTCAGAAAATCCCGTTTGCAGTAAATTGTGAAGGTGGTGCCTTCGGCGATGCTATGCGCTGAAAAAGGCAAACGCAGCATCGCGTATCGAAAAAATTTTGGTTTTCATGATAATAATTGATTTGAAAATGAAGCAAGATGCAGGCCGGCAGAAATTATACTGCCGGTCTGTAATTGATTAAGGGTTTATTAATAGCCCGGATTTTGTATTAGATGTGAATTAAGGATAAGCTCGCTTTGAGGAATAGGAATCAGTTGTTTGTAGGAACTCCATACCCCACCCTTAAGCGGATCTATCGCTGTCATTACCGCATCAATACGCCCTGTCCGTTTCAGATCGAACCAGCGGTGCCCAAATTCGGTAAATAGCTCAACCTGGCGCTCATTATATATTGCCGTTAACAAACCAGCCTGTGTGGTTGCAGTTGTTGGTGCAAGCCCTGCCCTGGCGCGGATTGTGTTGAGGTCGCTTTGCGCCCCGGCCAGGTTGTTTTGCTGCGCGCGCGCTTCGGCACGAATAAGGTATTGTTCGGCTAAACGGAATAGAATTGGATATTCGTTGATCGTAACTCCCGATGTAATCAAATTTTGCTTGTACTTATACGCATAATAATAAGTTGTTGTACCGGCTTTTAGCTGCCCAACCCAATTGGTAAACCGGGTGTCGCCGCTTTCAAAGGCATTTACCAATGCACTATTTAATGGGTACTGGTTTACAATGCCATTGGGAGCCGCGGTCAAAACAAGTGCGCTTGCATCAGCGTTGGCAGAAGTTGTCGTAATGGATTGTAACTGCCAGATGGTTTCGCGCGATGTTTTCAGGAATACATTGTTCAAATTAGGTTCAAGTACATAAACAGAAGAACCGATCACATTTGAAGCCTGCGTTTCCGCATCCTTCCAATCCTGCATATACAGGTAAACTCTGGCTAATAACGCGCTCGCTGCCTGCTTATTAGGCAAAAGGCGGTCGGTTGCCGCAGCCGCAGCCAACGTTTCATATTTGTTATCCGGCAATACGCTTTGCGCATCCGTTAAGTCCTGGATAACCTGTTGTAACACGGTAGCGGCAGGGCTCCTGCTAATCACATTGTTAACTGCCGGGTCAGTTGACAATACCAGCGGAACATCGCCGTATAAATTTACCGCATTAAAAAAAATGAATGCCCTGGTAAATTTTGCTTCGGCCAATAATTGCTGCCGGATCGTAGGGTCAAGGGATGTAGCAGCGCCAAGCCCATCTATGGCTGAATTGCAGGTAAAGAGTTCCTGGAATATCTCCGGCCAGTAGTAGGTGCTTAAGCTACTCAAAGAATTGGTATAAAACTGATTCCCGGTAGTAATAAAACTCACCAGCTCATCAGCTGCAAGCCCCTGTTGAATGGCGACGCTTGCCCCTCCGTTATACATTCTGCTGGTGTTTGCCATACTGGCATATAGGCCGGAAATAACACCTTCGGCAGCACTATTAGAGGTATATACATTGGCAGTGGCCAGTAACGTGGCGGGCGGGCCAATATCAAGTGATTTTTTACAACTACCCATACCGGTAAGCATGGAAGCAAGTACAAAAAAGCTCAGTACTCTTAGTGGTTTTTTGTTTTTATATATTTTTTTCATCGCAATTCAGATTAAAGAGTTAAACGTAAACCGGCAGTTACCATTCTCAGCGGCGGCAGTGAAAAAGCACTTTGATTTTCCGGATCGATGCCGTTATAACCGGTGATCGTCCACAAATTATCACCTTGTACAAATATTTGCAGGTTTTGTATGCCCAGCTTACTGGTAAATACCGGTGGTAACTGGTAAGCTAAAGAAAGGTTTTGTAACCTGATGTAGGAGGCATCACCATAGGCATAGTTACTTTGAAGTGCAGAGTTTTGAGCAAAAAGCAAATTGAAATTGGTGCCATACCGCTGAATGTTGGTAATATCGCCCGGTTTCTGCCAGCGGTTTAGAACCAGTGTGTTGTAGTTAACATCATTTGCAAAGCCTGGTGGAATTATACCAATGTTGAAAAATGCATTTCTGCCGGTTTGCTTGATAAAACGAAACAGGAAACTAAGCGTAAATTGCTTATACCTAAAGCTGTTTTGCACTGACCCATAAAAATCGGGATTGATATTGATCAACGCAGTTTGATCGGCTGCAGCCGGCGAAGAAGTGATAGCGCCGCCGGCGGTGTAAAATTGATAGATGCCTGTTTGTGGACTCACACCTGCAAAACGGTAGGTGTGAATGATATTTACCGGCTGGCCAATAATTAAAGAATTGGCGTAGGCTGATGTTTGCAGGCTTGGAAAACTCACCAGCTTGTTCCTGTCCCGGGTAAACAGAAAGGTGGTTGACCAGGTAAAATTACTGCCTGCTATGTTGGTGGTAGTAAGGCTGGCATCAAACCCCTGGTTCTGAACAACGTCCGGAATGTTTTCGTTGATCGAAGAAAAGCCGGTCACTAATGATAGCTGGCTCCCGGCTAATGTACCCGAAGTGCGGTTGCGGTAAAAGTTTGTTTCAAAGGCAATACGCCCTTTTAAAAATTGAAGCTCTAAACTTAGTTCGGCTTTTTTGGTAGTTTCCCATGACAGGTCGGGATTAGGTAGCCTGGTAGGCACCAAACCGGCTGTGCCCTGGTAGGAAACGCCATTACTGCTATAAGTACTTAAGTAGGAATAAGGGCTGATATTGTCGCGCCCGGTAGAGCCATAACTGCCACGGAGCTTGCCAAAGCTTAAAAATGACAAGTTATCTTTTACAAATTTCTCTTCAGAGAATATCCAGTTGGCACCTGCGGCGGAAAAGACGTGAAACTGTTTGTTGGGCCCGAAGTTGCTGGAACCGTCATCACGGGCGCTCAGGTCGATAAAATACTTCTCGTCCCAGCTATAAGCTACGCGGCCGAAAACCGCGCTGAATTTTTCCGGCGAAAAGAAATAGGGAGAAACGGTGGTGATACTTGTTCCGGCGGTGAGGCTGCTCAACAGCAGATCGCTGCTATAACCGGTTACCCGTAGTGAGACGGAGGAACTGCCTTGGCTTTGTAAACTGGTACCCACTGTAGCCGAAAGTTTGCCTTTCCCAATTTTTTTATTATAATTTACCTGTGGTTCAACACTCCATGTTGTGTTGGCATCATTGGTAAATTGGCTGTTGGATGCGCCGGGCTGGTAAGGAGGGAAAACCGTAGTAGGGGTCCCCAAAAATTCATTAAGCTGTTGCCTGTTGTAACCTGCGGTAAGTTTAATTTCGAGATCTTTTACCGGTTTATAACTTAATATTAGGCTTGATAGCAAATTGCTGCTGGGCGTTCTATTAATTTGGTTCTTCTGCAAAAGTGGGTTGGGAAATGTGTTATTCTGAAAGTTCAGCGTGCCATTACTGTTATAAAGAGCAGGAGCATCGGGCGCAAAAGTGATATAGGATACAAGATCGGCTTGCGGCAGCGTACTGACATCATATAAATAACCGCCTGTAAAAGATACCGTGAACTTGTTGTCGGCCGTCGAGCTGGTCAGGCTGACATGCATATTTCCGGACTGGTCACTGCCCCCGAGTTGTTCCATATTAGTGGTTCGGTTATATCCGCCGCTGATACGGTATTGCAATAGCTGGGTTCCGCCTGATATACCCACCTGTGCGTTTGTTAAATGCCCGAATCCGCCAATTAGCTGCTTTTGCCAATTAACATTCCTGGTTGTATCCCATGTTCCATTAATATCGTAGTCAGTTGCCGAAATGGCTGAGTGGTCGTTGGCTTTTGCTTCATGCCGCATCTGCAGGTATTGCTGTTCGTTCAGCATAGGCTGCATATGCCCTACGTCTGTTATGCCGGTATAAATACTGGCATCTATCTTCGGGGTGCCGTATTTACCTTTTTTAGTGGTGATCAGTATCACTCCATCAGCCCCCCTCGATCCGTATATCGCTGTCGCATCGGCATCCTTAAGTATGCTTATGCTTTCAATATCCAAAGGGTTAATGAAACTCATGGCATCATAACCATTCGGTGCCCTTCCGAGTGCGGTATTAGCACCCAGGTTCAGGTTTTGTGAAAGATAACTGCCTCCCTGATAAGGTATCCCATCTACCACGTATAATGGAGCGCCGCCGTTTAAACCATTTATACCGCGAATTTGCACTTCATACGTTCCATTTGGATTCCCGGTATTTTTGTAGACGCTTAAACCGGGTACAGTACCCTGCAACGCGTCCAACACATTTGTAGTTGGATACTGTTGTATGGTTTTTGAGCTGATGGTGGTTACATCACCGGTGTTTTGCCGTTTGGTGGTCTGTCCGTAAGCTATCACTTGTATCTCGTCAAGTTTGCTGATATCCTCTTTCAGCGTAATTACAAAGGGTGAATTAAGCTGGCTGACAGGCATTTCGCGCATTATATAGCCGACAGAAGAAAACTGCATTACTACATCGGTGGAAGTTAGTAGCGCCTTAAATTCTCCCTTCTCGTCTGTTATCCAGTTTAAGTTTGACCCCTTAATTTTAATTGTAACTCCCGGCAGTGGTTGGCCTTTTTCATCCACAACTTTGCCTGTAACAACGACCGGCGGAGCAGCCACAACATTTGGGGGTGCTTCCGGCTGTTGTTTGATTTTTAAAAGAATGTTTTTATCTACGATCTTATAATCAATAGAAAGGTTTTGAAAGCAAGCCTTGAGGGTTTCTTCAATGTCAGCATTTTTTACATGGACGGTGATTTTTTTATTTTCAAGATCCTGATCAGTATAAAGAAAGGTATAGCCTGATTGTTGCTTGATAGTAGAAAGTACTTTTGTCAAAGACGCACCGGTTTCATTCAGACTGATTTTCTGACTGTATCCTCTTGCACTGGCCTGGATAAGGGCTATGATCAACAAAAAAGTTGTTAGTTTCACAACCAGTAATAGTTTTCGCGGCATCCATCCGCCGTATGGTCGGATAGCCGCAGAAGTGACAATAAAATTCATTACTTTTGAAAAGTTTTGGGTTAATACATGAAATAGTTCTCCAAATTATTTTAATCCGCTTGCGGATAGGGTTAACCCAAATTTTTGCCGTAGAAGTGCTTCGAACCACTTTTGCGGCTTTTTTATTTGGGAACCTTAGTTTCAGCCTTAGGCGTGCTTTCGTAGATATTTTTTCATTTCTTCCTTTTTTAGGGTTAATTAGTCTGTTAATTATTAATTGGTTGCATTATGGTTTCACTATTATTTTTTTTCCTTCCGAATCGGCAACGATCTGGAAGTGCACCTTAAAATAACCCAGTACCTCCAGTACTTGTGACGCATTGATGTTTCGGTGCATTTCGCCGGTGAAGGTTGTCTTAGGAAGCCCGTTAGGATACTCCACGTCTACATCATACCAGCGGGATAATTGTCGCATAACCTCGGATATTGGAGTGCCTTTAAAACTAAACAGCCCGTTTTTCCAGGCGATAACTTGTTCCGTATTTACGTTTCCGACTTTGGTAATCCCATTTTGAATAATTGCTTGTTGACCAGGTTCTAATACCACATCATGATTAATGCGTACGCTGCCCTCAATAAGTGTGGTTTTGATAGTTGGTTCATCGTCATAGGCATTAATATTAAAATGTGTTCCTATGTCTTCAATCGTCTGTCCTCTGACGGTTACCTTAAATGGCATATTAGCGTTGTGTACTACCTCGAAATAGACTTGCCCTGTAATTTCTACCCGACGCTCGTTGCCGGTAAAATTTACCGGATATTTTATGGAAGATGCTGCGTCAAGAATAGCAACGGTGCCGTCCGACAATTTCAAAGGATAAAAATTTCCGCGTTTGGTGACAATCGTATTGTAGATCATCTCCTTTGAGGATTGTTTAGTATTGTTATAAACAATCTGATTATCTGCTGTTTTGGTTATATTTGTATTGCCTTGCGTAGCTATTGTGCCGGCTTTGGCATCACCAAGGCTTATAACCTTGCCGCCGGAAAGTATCAATACCGCCTTTTTAGTGCCTGGTTGGAGGTCAGGTTTTTGAGCTTGTGCAATTTGTTGTTGTTGCGGCTTTGCATTTCGCAAAAGGAAATAACCACCAACAGAAAGAAATAGTAAGATCGAAGCTGCTGCTGCTATTCGCGGCCAAACCGACCTCTGGCTTATTGCGGGTGGCGCTAACTCTTGTTCAGCTTCAACTATGTGCTGATTAATCTTTCGATAAATTAATTGCAGCTTTTGTTGGTAATCGGGTCCCGATATTGCCTTCTGGTCTTCCGCAAATAAGGCTTCGCTGATTAATTCACGTAATTCCGGCTCTTTTACCGTACCGAAAAAGCCGAATAAAAAATCAAGCTCGGCCGCAGTGGATTGATTATCCAGGTATCGTTTAAATATTATTTTAATGTGTGGTTGTGCTTCCATATTTCCTTCTGATACGCACGGCGCACGGAAACACACTACTCTCTTTGAAAATAAATTAATATTTTCTTAAAAGTATTTTAACGTCATAATTGCAAGGCCGCCAGAAGGATGGTCAATGCCATTCCGTTAGCGGAGAGCACGTACGCTCTGACCGACTTGGTGGCTTTAACCAACTGGTTGCTTACTGTAGAAACGGATATCCCCAGAAGTCCGGCAGCTTCTTCGTAACTTTTACCCTCCACTCTGCAAAGCAGAAAAACCTTTTGACGTTGAGTCGGGAGCTTCTGAATAGCTTCCGCAATGAGTGCATCATTTTCTTTTTTGAAAATATTCTCCTCGGTTTGTTCATAATATTCAGCGGTGATGGCTCTAAGTTTTACTTGTAGTTTTTTATCCCTTGCCACCCTTCTAAAATGATCGTAAACAAAATTCTCAGCAATCTTATATAAATAAGCTTTAAAGGGCTGGTTCGTTTCAATTTGCCCCCTGCGTTCCCATATCCTCAAAAACACATCCTGCAAAATACAATCCGCCATGTCCTCATCTTTCAATAAACGAATCAGACGTCCATAAATACGTTCACTGTATAGTCGATAAATCTGCTCAAACGCTTGTTCCTTCCCGTTTTTCAATTGGGAAAGGAGAATTTGCTCCTCATCGATGTATGCTGGTTCAAGCGGCATTAAAAGATTATTTGCAGCGATTTATTAATAATGCATTTAATGTTAAATATATCATTAAATATTTGAAAATTCACATTTTTGGGGACTTGTCATTATAAATCTTCTCTCTTTATACCCAAACCAACCATTCAACTTCATTTGGGCTATGGTTGAGTTTCAGGGCCATCATCTAAATATATCAATGCAAAAAAGCCCGATAACAAAGTATCGGGACAAATTTAGAAGGCAATAAATTGGTTTTTATAATTGCTGAAGTATTTAAACGCCGTCAATTCTTCGGCGCGTTTATACATTTTTTTTATTTTATTTTGGATCCCCGAGCTGATTATTCCGACTCTTCAGGTTTTTTTGATCGTTTTCAAGCAAAGTGTTCACATCAACATTTTTGTGCATACTGCCTTCTCTGTTCGCAGGTTTTGCAGCATATCAGTAACCATCGTATCAATGTCATACTGCTGTTGCCAACCCCAATCTTGCCGTGAAGGCAAATCGTTAAGGCTGACAGGCCAACAATCGGCTATTGCTTGCCGGTGATCAGGCTGGTAGTTAATCGAAAATGCCGGTATATGTTTTTTTATTGCAAAAGCCAGGTCGCAAGGTGCAAAACTCATCCCAGCAAGGTTATAAGAGGTCCTGATCTTAATGTTTTTCTTCGGGGCGTTCATAAGTTCGAGGGCTGCCCTTACCGCATCCGGCATATACATCATTGGCAGACAGGTTTCTTCACTCAGAAAACAAGTATAGTTTTGGGTGGCGATGGCTTGGTGGAAAATATCCACTGCGTAATCGGTCGTGCCACGACCAGGCGGCGCGGTATGTGAAACCAAGCCCGGTAAGCGAAGGCTGCGGACATCTACGCCATATTTTTCAAAATAATAGTTACACCAGTATTCACCAGCGCGTTTGCTGATGCCGTAAACGGTGTTAGGCTCTATCCAGGTTTGCTGCGGGCAGTTGTGTTTGGGTGAGCCGGGCCCGAATACCGCAATACTGCTCGGCCAAAAGACTTTGTCCAGCGGGTATGTTGCTGCTATTTTCAGTACGGAGAGCAAGCCCCGCACGTTCGACCTCCAGGCATCTTCGGCGTTTTGTTCCCCGCTGGCGGGCGGCATCGCGGTCAGTAAATAGATCTGTGTGATACGGCATTCTCTGACCGTTTTTTCCAGTTGGGTATAATCGAGCACATCCAGCCACATATAATTGGTTATCCCTGGTGGGTGCACTTGTATGTCAGCGGCAATAACATTGTCGCGACCGTATTGCACGCGAAGCGCGGTAGTCAGTTCGGTACCCATCTGCCCGCAAGCACCGATAACCAAAATTTGATCTTTCATGATTTTCAGGTATGCCGGTATAACAATAAACCATAGGGTACTTTTGGGTCAATCCACGTCGATTTTGGCGGCAGGTTTTCACCCCTGTCACTTGCGTCCATTAATTGTTCCGCAGTCAGGGGGCATAGGGTAAAACATACCGCGCCTGGATTAAGGGCGGCAAATGCTAACAGCTCCGCCATTGCCTGTTGGCCTCCTGTACAGGTTAAACGCGGATCGTTTTGGGAATCGGTAATACCAAACAAAGGCGCAAATATTTTTTCCTGGACCAGTGCCGCGTCCGTCTGGCGGGCCGTGCCCCTGAAAATCAGGTGGTACCAGGTATTTTCAATAAACAGCCCGAAATGACGGGAACGTTCGGGCCGCACGGGCAGGTTGTCCCAATTCTTACTGATCTCGAAGTCTCCGGCTAATTGCTGTAAAAAAATGGACTTGCTTATCGGTCGGTATGGTACAACGATGCGGTCATAAGGCTGGAACTGCAACTGGTCGGTCGCCATATATAAAGAAGACAGCGTATTATAGCGCGGTAATAACTGCATGGCCGATTCTACGCGGTGATGACCATCGGCAAGATAAATGGTTCCGATACGCTCAAATGCTTCGGTTAACTGTTTTTGCAGAGCGATATCTGTTATTTTCCATAGCCGGTGGATACCTTGGCTGTTGCCCATCGTGGTATGGGTTTCGCTGGCTTTGACATGCTGGATAAGGCGGTTGACTGCCGCGTCCGGGGTATAAGTTAACAGTACCGGGCTTCCTTCCAGCCCGGTATGTTCTCGATAATTTCTTAGTCTTCGTACACTGTCGGGAAAGGTCAGTTCATGCGTTTTAATTGATGGCATATCCACTAACGAAGTCAACGCCCATACACCTGTTTGGCTATGAGATGGGTTGGAAACTTCATAAATGAAGATGCGGGGTTCCGGTTCTTTAATCAGTTGGTCGTTCATAAAGAGCGCGTTAAGGGTGGCATTGATCCAGGAATAGGCGGCCTCCTGCCCTTCCTGTGTTTCCGGCCTAATCCTTGCCGGGGTTTCCAAAAGCTGCTTGAGCGGGAGTAATCCTTTACCGGCAACAGATTCAGCCTGCGCTTTACATTGAATCAACTGGTCGATATAATTGGGATTGGGGCGTATGGCCCCGAATGGTAAGATTGTTGCCATGTTTAACTAACAGATTTAAAATGCTCCTGTTTGGCCCTATACGCCGACATACATCCTGTTAGGGCTTGCACACTTTCATAAGGTAGCGCGTTATACAGGGAAGCGCGAAAACCGCCAACCGTCCTGTAACCTTTGATGCCGACCATGTTGGATTGAGTCGCATATTTCAGAAAATCGACTTCCCTGCCCATATCGTGCATCTCGAAGGTGACGTTCATCAGAGAGCGGTCCTTTTTGTCTGCACGGCCATAAAAGAGCGGATTCCGATCGATCTCATCATATAAGAGTTGGGCTTTTGCTTCGTTCTCCAAACCAATGAACTTTACGCCGCCCTTGCTTTTCAGCCATTGTAAGTTGAGCATGGCGGTATAAATGGCAAATACAGGCGGGGTATTGTACATGGAGTTGTTATCCCGGTAAACCCGGTAATCCAACATGGAGGGCAAGGGATGTTTCACACGATCCAAAAAGCTATTTTTGGCGATCACCAGGGTCATCCCAGCCGGACCCGTATTCTTCTGTGCGCCTGCATACACCAGATCGAACTGGCTGATATCAATTTCGCGGCCAAAAATATCGGACGACATATCGCAAATGACGGGTACTTCTGTTTCGGGGAAAGCAAACATTTCCGTCCCCTCAATCGTGTTATTACTGGTGCAATGGAAATAGGCGGCATCTTCAGGGATGGTATAACCTCCCGGTATCTCTTTGTATTTTTTGTCTTTTGAGGAAGCTATGACATTAACCCTGCCAAATAAATGCGCTTCTTTAATGGCTTTCTGCCCGAAATAACCGGCATCGAGATAGGCAGCGGCCTTTTTGCTTTTCAGCAGGAAGTTCATCGGCACCATGCAAAACTGCATACTGGCTCCGCCCTGTAAAAACAATACGCTATAATCATCCGGCACTTTTAAGAGGTCCCGGACAAGACTTTCGGTTTCCTTTATTACGGCTTCAAATTCAGGAGAGCGGTGGGAGATTTCCAGGATGGATAAGCCCGCCTTGTCCCAGCATTTGACGGCGGCGGCGGCATGGTCTAAAACGGGTTGCGGCAGGATACAGGGGCCTGCGCCAAAGTTGTGTTTATGCGGGTTACTCATAAAAGGTTTTTAACAGGGTTTTGAGCGGCCTGTTTATCCCGTAAAGGTTGCAGGTTTTAGTCATATCAACCGTAAGACAGCCTTTATTTAGAAAAAATAACTAAAAACAGCCATTTTATTGGCTTTTGGAACTATTTAGGTTCTTTAAATAGCTGTTTTTTAGCTGTCATGCCATTTCCGGCTACCCAATTTCCTACTTTGGATACACTTAGCATACCTGTTTTAAAACCTGACTTGCCTGTTTTTTTCTTATTTATATACACCAGTATTGTTAATTCGCTGTTTTTGTACTTAACTTCGCCCAGTTAATTGTCAGGACAGATAATGTATATTTCACACTAAGTATATGATTAATAACATCCCGGATGAAACCGATTTTGGCATTTTGGCCCTTTTGCAGCAGGATTGCCGTATCACCCATAAAGAGATTGCCCACCGCCTGCATAAATCGGTTACGCCTATTCATATCCGTATTCAGAGGCTGGAGGAAGAGGGATATATCAAACGGTACACAGTGATCGTGGACCATAAAAAGATCGGGCGGGGCTTGATTGCTTATACCCAGGTGCAGATCAAACAACATTCGCAGGAAAGCCTGTCGGCCTTTCAAACGGAGGTCGTCAAGCTGAAAGAAGTTATGGAATGCTGCCACATGACCGGCGCTTTTGATTTCCTGCTGCGTATCGCCATCCGGGATATGGACGAATACAACGAACTGCTCATGAAAAAATTATCGAAGCTCCCGGATGTAGGTGTGATGCAAAGTTTTTTCGTGATGTCGGAAGCAAAAAATGAAACGGCGTATGTAATGGGGGTAAAATAAGATCGGTTGATTAGATTTGCGCCCCTATTTAAGCAAGTACCTTTCTATAAACTCTGTTCAAAAAGTGAAATGCCTCAGGCGAATTTATTTAACAGTCAACTACCCTTTATCGATTATCACAATCTCGGCTTTGCCTTTATAATGAATAATCTGTCCGGCAATTTGAGCGCCATCAACCTGCGTAAGCCGAATAAGAGTTTTAGCCGCAGTATTGGTTAATGAAAAATCTCCTCCCTTTACTGTCCCGTTAAAAATCTTTCCCGTTGACGAAATCTTTATAATCACAAGACTCGCCGACATTATCGCTTTCAAAGTGGCCTGATGAAGTAGCTCTGTCAAAGACACCCAAACCTGATGAACAGATATCAAATACGGCTTAATCGTCTTGGTTGTAGTTTGGTTGTCAGGCTTGATTTATATTGGAATAAAAAGCAAAAAACTTGATGGAAAACATCATAAACCTATAAATAAATTTAAAGAAAGATATATTGTTTCACAAAGAAGGAAAGTTGAAAGCAACGCTCAAATTAAAATATTGCTTTCAACTTTATAATTAATTTATTATCAATTAATTACGTGGAGCCAATGAGTTTCAGATTGAACCAAATGAGGCTTCATTGGTTGAAAACGAAGATTTGCTCTTAAAGATTCAAGGTATGCTGGATGTTGTTGAGGCGATGATGAAATCAGCAAATGAACGAAAATCAGAATAGCTTTTCTTCTAAAATATCTTTAACATGACATGGTGCAGATTTCAAATTCTTTTTAGCTCCAAATAAATGATAAAAATAATTCCACAAATAAACCTACAAATAATTTTGTAGGTACAAAAAAAGTTGTAGGTTTGTATTATGGATGACTTACAAGAGAACGAAAGCAAAAAAATAGAGCCCACCAAATCGGAGCTGGAGATACTAAGGGTATTGTGGGAGCATGGCCCGTCTCCTGTTCGTTTGGTTATGCAACAGATCAATAAAAACCGTGAGTTGAATTATACCGCAACTTTAAAATTGATGCAATTGATGGTTGATAAAGGTATTTTGAAAAGGGATGAAAGTAAGATGCAACACATTTATCATGTTGTTGAGGATGAAAATAAGACCAAAGAGCACCTACTAGATAAATTTATTGATAACCTCTACAATGGTTCTGCAGCAAGTTTGATGATGCAACTGGCTGGGAATAAAAAAACCACGAAAGAGGATTTGAAGAAAATGAGAGATCTGCTGGATAAATTAGAAAACAATGATTTGAACTAACTAAAATGGTACACAATCTTCAACAATTACTGCCTGACCACATTGCACAGGCACTTTGCCGTACCTTAATCGGTTCCGTTTGGCAAGGGCTGATTTTAGCTATGCTCACGGGGTTGGCTATTCTGTTTACAAAAAAGACGAGCGCAGCTAAAAGGTATAGTTTGCTGGTTGATGATTGTTTGCGCACGAAGCGTTAAGATGGTATTTAGTTTATACGTAATAGAACGTTTAAAAAGAACGAAAATACACGGGCTTTCTGGACAATGGGAAC